>Ga0307517_10012765_pt1 | contig 11487 bp, 8 predicted proteins | sample 23_EM_MG_FD_194515 | JGI IMG/M metagenome (GOLD analysis project Ga0307517, IMG submission 194515) | Populus trichocarpa ectomycorrhiza microbial communities from riparian zone in the Pacific Northwest, United States - 23_EM | ecosystem: Host-associated > Plants > Roots > Unclassified | place... | reverse complement strand
CCCAGGTGTTCTCATCTTCCGAACACCCTTTCCATTTTACAAAGTAACGCAGTTCTTCAAAAGATCTGGTACTTCCACGAAGTCTTCGTTCATAAGAGATTATTTCACTCTTCACTATTTTTTCCACTTCCCACTCAAGATCTCCATCTATCTCTTCTGGAGTCATCGGTGGTTGTTCTCGGGCGGGTCGAGTGGAAGTTCGGTAGGGCTCGAGAAGCGACACATGGAATACTGGATGTATTTTCCATCGATCCGATATTTCTAACTTGTAGGCGAGTTCTCCTCTTTGTTCTAGGATTTTGAAGGGACCGTAAAGTTTTGGAGCTAACTTCTTAGAAGGGCGTTTCGTTCGGATATTTTTAGCATTGAGCATAACCAAGTCGCCAATTTTAAAGTCTGGTTGTTGCTTAGCTTTTCGATCGTAATATCGTCCCATAGCTTCCCTTGTCTTTTCTAGTGATTGTCTCGCTTGTTGATGTATCGTTTGCATCCAGTGGGCATAAAGGTTGGCTCCTGGATTTTGTGCTTCTCGTTCTTTTAGCCATTCGGTTTGTGGATGATATCCGTAGTTTGCGAAGAAGGGGGTCATGTCATGTGCGGTTGTAACCGAGTTGTTGTAGGCGTACTCGGCTAGGGGTAAGAGGTGATACCAGTCGTCCTGATCATAGTTGACAAATATTCGAAGGTACCCTCCCAACACTTGATTGACTCTTTCTGTTTGTCCGTCAGTTTGGGGATGGTACGCTGTCGACATTTTCCTCTTAATCCCAAGTCTGATACACAATGACTCCCAAAATTCTCCTGCAAACTTCGCATCCATATCTGAAATGATTTCCGATGGTAGCCCGTGAAGTTTCCATACTTCCTTAAGAAATGCTTCGGCTACTTCTTTAGCGGTCGCGTTTTCTTGTAATCCGATAAAGTGGGCCATTTTTGTGAATCGGTCTACTACAACCATAATCTGAGTATACCCTGCCGAGTTTGGTAGTTGGGTGATGAAGTCTACCGATGTAGAGGACCACGCTGCATAAGGCACTTGTAGGGGATTAAGTAACCCGAAGCGAGCATGTCTTGGGGCTTTCGCTTGTTGGCATGTAGTACAGGATCGGACATAGTCGTTTACCCAATCGGTTATCCTTTTCCAATAGAAATCTCGTGTGATAATTTCCAGGGTTTTTTCTTGTCCGAAATGTCCTGCTATTTTGGAGTCGTGACAACTTTTAGCGATAAGGGTTTGCAGATCTTCGTTATCGGGGATGAATAGTCGATCTTTGTAGTAGAGTAGGCCTTCGGATATTGACCATTGCTTAGGCAGTTCCTTTTCTTCCTTTGTTAAGGTTTCCAACTCTTCCTTTCTTCGCATCCAGTTCTCATCCTCCAATGCCGCTTCTTTAACAGATGATAGGAAATCTTCTTCGAATTTTCTTAAGCTGGCTTTAGCGATAATTGCGTTAGATAGGAGGACTTGTCCCTTGCGTAGTATAGGGTGTTGATTAATATCGAAAGGGTCGTAGAACTGATGGTTTCCATCCGCTTGAAGGAAGCATATCGTTGGTTGAACCTCTTTTAACTCTACTCCTAGCCCGCTACTTCCAAACCCTTTCTCTGCCCTTTCCGTCACATCCAACTCTTCTACCTCCATCCAATCTTGATCATCCAACCGTTCCACAATCAGCTGAGCTATGCGGTCACCTTTCCTAACTTCATAATCCGTACTATGGTGGTTAACGAGTAGGACCTTGACTTCCCCTCTATAATCAGCGTCAATAACTCCTGCGTCTACCGAGATTCCCTTAGTTGCCAAACCACTCCTAGGTGCTATACAACCGTAGGTTCCTTCTGGTACTGCGATGGCTAAGCCAATCTTAACCAGGGCTCGGTTATTTGCCAGGATGTTAATGTCTGCGCTACTGTAGAGGTCGTGTCCTGCCGCTAGCTTTGATCCTTTTGTCAGGATTCGTGCGTCTTCGGAGAGTCTTTGTACCCGAATTCCCGTTTCCTTTTCCATTTGAGGCAATCCCTGTTGGAGCTGTTCCGCATTTGAACCCCATACTACGGCGATCTGGAATTTTCCGAAGTGCTTGGGTTGCAGAATTTGTTGTTCTCGATGTGTAGCTCCCTCCTCAGGGCGGTACTCCGGCCACCTACTCACAGCATCTGGCTTCCCTCCTTTGGTCCCGGGACGATAGACTATTTTAAAGTTAAAGCCACATAATTTTTGAGCTCACCTTATTTGTCTATGTGTCCAGACTTTCGTTGTAAGGAAATACTGGAGGTTCTGATAATCAGTATAGAGTGTTACCGGCTTTTCCGTTCCTTCCAGGTAATGTCTCCATTCCATGAAGGCGACAACGATAGCTAATAGCTCTTTATAGTGAATGTTGTAATTTCGTTCTGCCGGTGAGAGTTTGCGGGAGTGGAAAGCCACAGGATGAAGCCTTTTGCCGTGGAATTGTGACAAGATGCAACCAAGTGCATAGTCACTGGCATCTGTTTCAACCACGGTGTTCAATTCTGGATAGAAGTGACATAGGATAGGAGCTGAGATGAATCGACGTTTCAGGTCCTCAAAGGCGTCTTGTTGTTCTTTTCCCCAGGAAAATTTCTTAGGGTCTCCTTTTAGTAGGTTCGTAATTGGTGTGCAGATTGCCGAGAAGTTTTTTATAAAACGGCGGTAAAAATTAGCAAACCCAATAAAGATTTGAATATCTTTAACCGAGGCAGGGGCTTTCCACGACTTAATCGATTCGACCTTCTTTTCATTCATAGTTACCCCATCGGTCGCAACCACATATCCCAAAAAATCCACCTTCTTTACATGAAACACGCTCTTCTCCAAGGAGATGGCCATTCGGTATTCCCGTAGTCGTTGCAAAACCTTTCGAACAAGTATTATATGATCTTCCACCGTTTCAGAGTAGATTAGGATATCATCAATGTATACCACTACTCCCTGATCTAGGAATTCTCGTAATATCTCGTTCATCATAGTTTGAAAGGTAGCAGGTGCGTTAACCAATCCAAAAGGCATAACCCGATATTGGTAATGGCCATAACGGGTCCGAAAAGCTGTTTTCCATTCATCCCCTTTTCGTATTCTTATTAAATGAAAGCCGTCCTTCAGGTCTAGTTTAGTAAAGATCTGAGCGTCACGGACCTGATCTCTCAACTCCGTCATTAAGGGGATGGGGTATTTGTTGTGCACTGTAACCTTGTTTAAGCCTCGGTAGTCAACAACTAACTGTAAGCGACTGTCGGGTTTTGGCACAAAAAGGATTGGTGCGCCCGCAGGGGATTTGCTGGGGGAAATCTTTCCTTGTTTGAGCATATCGTCAAGGTATTTTCGAAGGGCTTCAAGCTGTTTCTGTGATAACGGATATATCGGGCCCCAAGGTGGTTGGGTATCTGGTTTGAGATCGATAGCATGAGCAAAGGTATGGCGGGGAGCGAGTTTCTCTGCCGTAGAAGGTCTGAATAGGTCCAGGTAATCGTGGTACTGATCTGGCAGGCGATCGATGATAGTAACTTTTTCTTCATCAATCCTTTCAATCCTGCCTATAACCACTGCATTGGGATCGTTTAGCACGTCTTCATCCCATTCTACCGAGATACCATCATCTTCGGGGAGGAGATGGGACTGGCAGTCAGTATCATCAAAGCACCATGCGTCTGAGTTGGCGATATTTTTTATTGGGTGTTCTTGATGCCACCACCCAAAAGGTATAATCATTCCATACTTTCCTGCCGGAGCTATTTCGCAGGAAACAAGCGACAAGTGTTTCTTTGTCCCTATTTCTAGGTAGAGAGGTTTCGTCAAGTGTGATCCACCGGATGAGATTGCTTCTCCAGTGAAACCTTGGATTTAGAAGGCATCAGCCCGAGAGTGGTAAGGGATGTGAAGTTCTTTAACGAGTTGTTCAATGATAAGAAAAATATTCTATCCAGAGTCTAACAAGACTGGGATTCGATAGCGTTTGCCGAGAATGTAAATGTGTGCGTGTCCCTCAGGACAATCATAGCGGTGTGGTTCGTTGATAATAATATCGGTTCGCTTAATGCGACCGTAAGTTTGTTGTTTTCTTCACTTAGAAGGCATCGTGGGTGTTGAATAGTTGGGTGTTTGTTACAACACCCGCGTTGTTTCGACCAGATAGGTCTCCTCAGACAAACTTTCTATTATAAATGATTAAAATTCTTTATAGTTCCGGGCAACCCACTACAAGCGGTCTTTACCCCCTGCCGACAGGTTCCCGAAGATATAAAGCTCACTCAACGAGCCAAATCCCAACGCCAAGTAAAGCAAAAATAAAACAACACACAAAAATAAACAAAGGATAAAGGTAAACAAAACTTATCTTTCGTGTAACGTGGTTGTCTTAGCGACTCTGTTTGTTGTTGCATAGTTTGGGTTGTTGTTGCATAAACGTGTTTTTGGTATTTTTGAGGTTACACGAGGTTGGGGTATAATACATGATCATATGATTGTATTTCTGAACCGTTCGCCATGGTCTCGTTGGTGAGATAGGGCAGGCCCATCTATCTTCATCCGTAGGGTCAGGCGTTCGAGTCCAGTCTCTGGCCAGAACAAATGTAATTTGTACTGGTGGCACCTTGGGCCCGGGAAAGCCCAGGGGCTTTTACGACCCCTGATCCTTCTCCCAAGACACCCAAGTCGATAAAATGGGAAAACCGTTCCAAATTAGGAATACCTGACCCCTTCGGGGGAAAGCAAAAGTCATCCTTCAGGGGGCAACTTAAAAGTCCTTTCTCGGAAGACAAAAACCCCGGGTTCCTTCTTAGGAAGGTACCCATCCACCGGTCCCCTTACTCCATGTTCGACGGTTCCTGCAGGTGTAGTATCCCCGCATTCTGCAGCGAGAAATTTTGTACGAGCGCCAAGACTTTGCCAAGAATTTCCGAAACAGGCCGAGGTGTAACATGTGTGAAAAAATCTTCGTAATCACTTCCTGCTTGCCTTAAGAATAGGTGGTATCTGCTTGCTTCTCGAATCTGGGATGCGACTTGCTCGTGCCCCTGTCATTCTTAAGGACACGGTGACATCCGCCCTAGTTTGTCCGCTAAGCGAGATAAATAAGGACTTATAGACTGAGGAAAGAAAATACTTAGATTTTTTGCGACGCGTACACCTATGACATTTCTGTATCGGATAATTCCCAGATTTGCGATGGTCTTTCTCGTCGTAGTAAGTTGACTTTTGCAGGTGGTCCTTGTCGTGCTGGAGGAGGTTGGTACACTGCGAGTGTGCTAGTTCTTGGTTTAAATGGTTGTTTAGGGTTTCTCCTATTTTTGTATGCGAAGGTTGCTGCGACCAAGATTAGCTTACGGCATTTTCTCCAGGTGGGGTTGTCCATGCTACATCAAGTGCAGCGTTTCTCCTTCTTTCGTTTTTCAACCACATCGTCCTTGATTCCATCATGTGCCTTTTTCCAATCGGTATGCTCGTCCTTTGCAACAGTGTTGTTTTTATTTTTGGCGGTGTTATTTCGAAGAGCTTTCCATCGGGAAGATCCCTTTCCAGCTTTGTTTTCTGACCCCTTCTTTTCGTATTTGGTGTTGAAACCTCTGTCGGATTCTTCTCATTTGCGTTTAGGAGGGGGTGCGTGCGGGGTCGTTAGGGATTTTGTTAATTTTCCCCTTTCCAGGAGTCCCTCCTCTTGCCTACCCACTTTTCTTAAAATTTCCATCCATTCTTCATCGGTGGCAAATGAGAAATGGGATAGGCGACGTAATATTTCTTGCGGGAGTTTGCTTTCGACTCGGACCCTCCACGCTATTCCTGAGAGTCCTGCTTTGATGTTGCGATTTTCGAGGAGGAGCAGGTAAGTGTCAATTTTGCCCTTATAGCTGATTCTGTCCATTTCGTCTAGGGCTCGTCGCTCTTCCTCGATACCGATATATCTTTTGATAATTTCTTGTCGGAATCTCTCCCAATTTGCATTATCGGGATCTCTAGTGAAACCTCCTATGCCTCCTATGACCTTTCGATATTTTTCCGCGAAAGGGGCTACCTTGTTTCCCTTGGTTTTACCGAGCGCGAAAACAATGCGATGAGAGTGGTTCTCCCATTGGTAAGGGCTTCGATCAAAATAATTTTCACATGCGGTTAGCCAGTTTCTAACATCCTGGTTATCATCGCCTTGAAAGAAGTAAGGGAGTTCAGCCGCATTTTTTATTGATCGATTTGGTGTGCTAAGTTGTTGCAAGAATTCTAATATGCCTCTTGTAAGGGGAGATGAATCTCTAGGAACCGATGGCCTTCGAGCATTGCGTTCCGGCCGTCCGCCTCTTCTGCCCCTGCCATCGTCTCTTCCTTTCTCGTCATCATCGTCATGGTCACTAGGGTCTGGCTCTGGATCACCACCAGTATTACTTGGCGGTGGTGGAGGTGGTTGGTAATTTCCTCCGCGGTCAACTTGTTTCCCTTTGTTTTGCCGGGGAGTTGAGGCTGATCGTTTATCGGGATTAGGATTGTGCGGAGGATTCCAAGGATTAAATTGTCCCTGGTTCGAAGGTCCTGGGTCACCATCTCCTGCCTCGGTAGGCGGCATGGTAAAGCTCGGCTTTTCGTGATGATCTATTCTGTCCGGCATGGCTTGTATTGCGTCTTGGAATTTCTGATTTTGTTTATCCAGAAGCTCCTTTGCTGCTTGACGGCCTTTTTGATGCTGTTCGGTTGCACTGGCTCTTTGTTGATTTAATATTTCAGCAGCTTGGTCTTCCTGGTGTCTCAGGACTCTTTGCCATTCGGTGTCCTGTTTTTTAAGTTGTTCAGCAAATTGAGCTTTTAAGGACATTACTTCGGCTTCCAATATTTTATCTCGGACCTCCGAAGATTTCGCATTTTCCTTTTGCTGAGCTTCTTGGCGGCTAAATCCTTGTGCAATAGCTATTTTTAGCCGTTGCTGTTCGTCATGTGTTGCTCCTTCAAGAGTTGCTAGTGCTTTTCTAGCATCCTTGAGTTCTTGGTCAACAATTAATTCGCCCTTTGCTAACCTTGTCTGTAATAATCGCAGGTTAGTGTATTGGGCCCTAGCATCTTCCGATAAAGCATCTAAAGCTATCAAGTTCTCGTCTTGACTTTGATTTATGGATGAAGAAATGTGTTGGAATGCTAGTCCGATTTGTTGCTTAAGAAGTTCCATTTGGTTCGTAGTGTTTCTTGCGCGTTGACGGGAGTTTGATCGTGACGTATTCTTTTCGACACGAGATTGCGCACTATGGGAGCGACTGTATGACCGATCCTGGATTTGAGGTGGTGGTCATGGCACAGGAGGACGGGTCGAATGAGGATGCGTGAGGGGTGGAAGTATCGTCATCTTCCATAGGTTGATCGGGATTATTGATGAGTTCCGGGTGAGGAGAATTTGGGCTCACAAGGGCCATGGTAGAGGTTAGTGATCCTTTAATTAGGAAGGGGATTTCTAACTCTCCAGTATCGTCGAGCCTTTTTTTGACCTTTCGCTAAAGTAGGGAAAGGGTGATGAAAAGAACCCTGTTTTGTTACCCACCAGTTTTGTTCTTCGGCGTAAATAAGGTTCTGAAGAACTTTTTGGTTTTGTTCCACCTGTCCAATGGCTTGTGGTGAAAGAATAATAGTCTCGGGGGTAGAAGGGCGAGACAGGCCAAGAGGTGGTGAAGGAGAGGAACAAGGTAAAGTTATGCCTCCTTCAAATTCAGGTTCCCAATCGTCTAAAGATCCTGAATCTTCAGTGATCGTGGGTTCAGGTGCAATAATGGCAGCCTGTGCCAGTGGGGTATCTTCAAGGATGAAAAAAAGATAATAGAGGATAAAGCAGAAGAGGATGTCTGCAAACATAGAAGCCTTGGTGACTGAAGAATAACAATATAGTGTTACGGGGTAGCTAACACGGTAGAATTCCGGGCTAACCAGGCCGAGGATATTCGAGACAACGGAATATAGGTCAGGAAGGCTCAAGAAGAACTGTTTGATAAAGTAATAGAAGAATATCGTAATAACTTATAATATTGTTAAGGTCTCTTCTCCATTGCTTGATGATGTTCTCAACCATCGGGGAGAGCCCTACTATTTATACTAATGTTCACGCTACTTTGACTTCTCTAGTAAAGAAGTATCTCTCTAAGAATTCAGTTTGTTAGAACAAAGTGCCAACACTGTTTGACCCTGAATCTTTCCCAGCTTGACTCTGAGAATCTCCCGACTGCTATTTCTTCTGAGGTTATCCCCACTCCACCAGTAGCCAGTCTTCGATCTCTTCGTCCTGATACACTATAATGGAATATGCAGTCTAAATGCCTACATACCAATAGTATCATTAGTATGGAGTGATCAAGTCCGATGCTCATCTATCAATGCATAATGCGTATGCATGAGTAAGAGTAGAGAACTGGTTCTCTAATCATCGTTCCAATCAGTTAGCCATATCTTGAAACGTGAACTCTTTGAGGTTTCTGAGTAGTCTCCCAGATGCCTCCGGGAAGTCCCTACTCAGGAAGCGTGGGTTCGGATATATGCTCTCCCCTATGGTGGCATATACCTCGCGCATAATTATGCAAGCTATTCCCGCCAGGGTAATAGGTTGAGGGAGCAAACGGGGGAGACTGGGTCGGGCGAGGGGCACCTAGGTGCGATGTGACCATAGCCCCAGCCGTTCTTGCACTGCGTGTACCTGTTTGAAGAATAGGCTCGCTCAATCGTTCGTGAGCGTGAGAAGAGTCTGATCGAGAATCCCATCGTGGGCACATATCCGGGATGGACGGACACAATGACTGATGTGGCAGACTTGCCCTCTCCCGATTGTGCGTTCGCGTTGAGATATCTGGCAGCGAGGATGCGATTGTCCTTAGAGTTAAGGATGGACTCCGCAAGGCACGGGAAGAGCTCATTCGGGTCCTTCAGCAGGACGGCGATCGGGAGGCAGTGGATGGCAAGCTGAACCTCATTGGGGGCGAGGCAGAAGGGCCACCAGGGAGAGTCACCCACTGGGAAAGATTTGTTGAGTTGAGCGGCGAGAGCGTCGAAATAGGGGGCAAAGGCCACCGCGAGGGTGGTAGGGTTGGCGACGAGCTAGGTGACTGATCCTCGGTCATTGACCTTGGTAGTGACCGCAAGTGGGAGAATACAGTTGGCATCCCTAAGGACGCGGGCAGCAATGTCTGGGAACGTAGCGGCAATCAGGGGGGCTTGTGGGTGTTCGGAGGGGGAGGAACGGGGAGCGTAGAACCTTCTCTCGGCTGTGGGGAGCAACTTCGGTGCCTGAACGACAGGGACGACGATGCTAGTTGACGCGACTTTAGCGGCTGTGAGGGTGCTCTTAGTCTTCTTACCCTTCGGAGCACCAGTAGCGGTAGCCTGGGCATATGATGGCTGGGGTTTGGGATAGTCGTGGGCGAGATGCCCGGAGATGAAAGTAGTGGGGTCAGGGTACTTCCCCTGACGAAACGCGTTGGCTTCCCACGAGTCTGGGAACTTGGCCGCGTAGGCCCGGGGGTTTCCGTTGAAAGAGCGGGTGTCCGGTTCATACCGGGGTATGTCCGGGTCGAAGGCCCAGGAGTAGCCCCTGTTAGGGGGAGGAGCGCACGCTTTTGCCTTGGTTTGTGCTGGCATGGGAGTGGAGCATATGGTGAGACGAGTCGGGGGAACTGGACGCCGAGTAGGGGCTGGCGCTTGGGGGAGGGGGCAGCTGACACCCTTTGTGACAGGTGACGAAGGGACACGTTGATGGGGCCGAGAACGGTTTCAAGTGCCGGAAAAGTGGGGAGGGTTGCAACCACAGCCTGGATATTGCCTAGTTGGGTTGTTATGGTGTCAAGCTGACGCGTCATGGACGCGAGCCCGTTGAGGGTAGAGCAGGAAAGAGGGACGAGGATGGTTTCGCTGTCAGAGAGTTCTGAGAGCTGTTGATCGTCGAGGATAGGCAGTTGAGTCGGTGTGAAGTTAGGCCTTTGGCGAGTCTCACGAATGAAGTGGCGAATGTAGAGATGGGATTCGGAAAGGTCCCGGGAGGACGACTGCCTCGAGGAAGCTCTTGACGAGTTCCTCCAGGAGGGGAGGGGGGGAGGTCTTCCATTACAGAGACGGGGGATCAGGGACGCGAAGCCTGAAAGGCGAGAGTAGATAGGGGCAAGGGGGGATCGTGCACTAAACGACGTGGAGTCGTGATTTCAAGGACTGGAGGTGAAGGGGGTGCGAAGCGTGTGGGAAATAGGGGGCAGAGCCCCCTTATTCAGAAGGAAATCCTAGCACAGCCTTTGCCGCTCGACTCATACTCCAGTATGAGTCGCATATTCACGTAACCAAGGAAACCATACAATTTGTCGTAACCTTCACAAAGGAAATCCCTCATAGCAACCGTGTAACCAAAGATAGAACACCAAAGTTATCCTAACATGTATCTCACCAGGGGATAGTGAGACCCACCTAGCCCACAGTAAATCTGGAAAAGTACCACCCGCGCAATTCGTAGACCAAGGTCCGAGTATCTGGCCAGCACACGGGAATCACAAAATAAACCATCCAACAAGGATACAAACAATGTAAATCCACCTCCCATAGTCATCCATCAAACACTACAGCAAGCGAGGTCATAGCCACAACAAAGGCCACATTCCGGCAAACCGGTCACGCAAACACGACAAAAGAAATCCAACACAATCTCAATAGCGCCCGCCACGCCCCTTCCGATGACGACCAAGGCCAACGGTAATAATACCAGGATCACGAGTATGATGCTCGGATCCTCCCCCCCGAGCAGCCCCAGCCACAGGGGAACATCAGGAAAAATAATACCCTGCGTTCTGTGTGTCCTGTGCCTCTGATGCACCTGACGCCGGAACCCAAATCGCGAATCAGGACACAACGTCGGATCGACGTTGCGTCCTGACTTTGCGTTACTTGGCGCCGTCCGTCCTGACGCAATCAGGACACGGACCCCTACGTCCTGTGTGTCCTGACTGCGTCTTGTGCTGCGCTACTCCGTCCTGGCGACGCCTGATCTAAGGGTCTCCCGCCCTGACCCCGCCTGATCTAAGGGGCTCCCGCCCTGACGCCGCCTGATCAAATTCTCTCCCGCCCTGACGCCGGTTCCTTCTCACCGAACGTCCGGGCTTCGTGCATCTTCCCACCTCTCGTCCCGATCTTTTCTGCTCCTGCCTCCCTCGTCCGGATCACACGATCCTGCTCTCTCCATTCATGACTTCTCGCTACTTCTTCCTGATCTTACCCCCTATACATGCCGCGTCCTGACCCAATCGTGACTCTATCAGACGTCGCCTTGTGTTCTCGGATGCATCGTTGAACCAAGTCTAATACTATTCTCTTATTCCTAATGCTCTGAATTCCTTGAGTTGGCTTGACGTCCCCATATTAACACTAAGCTCCTCCGAGTACCATTTCCCACATGTGAGAGAAACCGCATCCCAATATTATTCATTACTGCTACTCTACATACACATGCTCAATGTCCTAAATGCACGCATCATTGCTCC
>Ga0307517_10012764_pt1 | contig 11488 bp, 9 predicted proteins | sample 23_EM_MG_FD_194515 | JGI IMG/M metagenome (GOLD analysis project Ga0307517, IMG submission 194515) | Populus trichocarpa ectomycorrhiza microbial communities from riparian zone in the Pacific Northwest, United States - 23_EM | ecosystem: Host-associated > Plants > Roots > Unclassified | place... | reverse complement strand
CATATCACATTTGCTTACGCACACCTACATATCCTTCTATCCGGTAGAGGAGGTTCGATGGAGGGGGTTCATCCTCCCTCTCCATCGTCCTTCGCCCCGCGGAGAAGTCGACCTACCGTCGACTTCTCCTGCGCACCCCGTAGACTACCGGCTAGAACAATATTAAAATCTACTTGCGAACTGCGCAAACATCCGCAAGATGCTCAAGGGTCAATCCAAGAGAACGGGGGCGAATTGCATGGGTCTCACGATGTTCTCTTGGGTGGGCAGTGGGGTGACGGTCTCGACTTCAGTCACTGGCTTGTCCGTGAGCGTGATGATATCCTCATCTTTAAACTCAAACTTGTCTGAAGGTATTGAACACGAGAACGATAATGATTAATGTCGAAATCTCACAAACCCTTGGCTAATAACCTCACCTTTCAACAACGCGTACATCTCCATCATGTCGCGCTGGGGAAATATCAACTGCATTCCTGGTGCATGGTCGTAGTTGATCCCAATGAGGAGTGCCTTCTTCCTCCTCTTGCGGCGGAGCATCTTCCCCTGTAATAAGGTAGTGTAAATTTTGCAGAGAAGAGACGTAACAAATGCGACCCCACCGCAAACCCAGTAACAACCCGAACAACGCCCCATTGACTTTGACTAGTGTTGTTGCTCATGTCCAATGAACTGTCCCAGTGATTTCAGGCGCACAAAGAGCGAAGCACGCAGTATAGATGAACTGATTAGATTTGGGTGCAGAGGTCGGTTCAGCGCTCAGAGTTGGGGGATAAAGAGGACAGACAATTTCAGAGACTCAAAAAGCGAAGCGCGCAGTGTAGATGAATTGATTAAAGGGAAGCGCCTAAGTCGGTCTAGCGCCCAGAGGGGAGGTGCGGGATGCGGGAGAGGGGGGTCGGGACAAGAGAAAGTCCGATGGCCCTTGTTATATGATACTGACATAGAGGTACAGCCTTCACGAGTCATTAAGAATCACTTTCGAAACACAGGTTAGCACTGCAATGACGAGTTGAAGCTAATATACCTAATTATTGTATAACAATCCGCGTTCTTACAGAAATTTCCAATGTGATTACAGACAAGATTAAAAATAACGTAAATGTGTTATATAGTCCTTGGACAGCGGGAAAAGTGCGAATACCATGAAATAGGACAGAATCCCAACAGAATCCAGATATGCTATTATGATTTGATCAAAAGTAAAATGGATATGAATGGCCGGCCGAGAGATCCACATCGAGGATGGAATTCTATGGATAGAACGTTCGTGTCATATATGGCACGAGGCCGGCGTTAGAATCATGGCCTTCAAAGTGGCATGTTTGATAGGTCGTCCAGGCTTACCAGATGTCGACCACTTGAGAGCTAGACAAAAAAAATTTCTCATCAACTGGGTGCGAAGTGGAAGGGTGGGACCCATACTTGCAGGTTTTGGAAATTATTCATCTCAACCACAAATCCTTGAGGAGGTGCCTTCCCTTTCTTGATTTCCTTTTCATTCTTCGCCCATATACGCTTCTTTTACTCACGCGATTTGCAGTGCATATCAAGGTAGAAGGCGTGGATTTCATGACTTCAGGAAACGTGAGAAGCTGATCAAGGAGGAAAGGGCGCGAGGGCTGGTTACCTGACGATGGTCATGGAATCCTGGCATGTCGGGTATAGGTTGCTGGTTTGAATAATCCGTCAATACATGACAAAGGCACGCGAGTCTAAAGAAGAAACCTACTCAAGTACGTCAATGTTGTATTGGTGTCCTTTCAACAAAATCCAAGTAAGCAAGTAGACGAAGTGGATGGGATGACAAATAGGGTTAGAGAAAAGGAATGAATCTTACTAAAGGGTCATTGCTCGATGAATTTTCGAATATTCAACATTAGTAGTTGCCAGGAGCGGGATGAGTGAAAAAACGAACTTGAGGATCCTATCTCTGCATCGCCCGGGCCGGTGCGAGATCCGCTTCCGAGGGCAATGGTTCTGCAGGCAATGTAGGGAGGTTGAAAAAGGGGACATATTTACACCTCCTTCGACGGACGTCCTTTGAGGCTCGTTGCACCTGATCTACAGCATCCCTGAAATGAAAAGAGGAGTAGAGTGAGCGGACAATTAAAGTGCCGCCGCAAGAAAGGGTATCATACTTACCTCACGGGGTACATTGCATTCTTGATGCTTGCTTTTGGCTTCGCCTGGAGACTGGAGGAAGTTGATGATAGCCTGGATAAAGTTGCCAAAGTCCAGGATCGAAGGTACATACAGAGGCAAGCGTGTCGGATGTTGGATGCTCTATTTTTCCCGATCTTTGCATGCGGATATGCAAGTACCACTGTCGACACGCGGACAGAGCCCGTTGCACTTCGTGAACTTTGCCAGTATAAATAAACAGATCAGATTTGGGTGCGGGGTCAGTCCACCCAGAGGGGAAGTGAGGGATGTAGTGGACAAGATGAGGTCGGGATGAGAATGGCTCCGATCGCCCTTGACCCAGGCTAAGAATGATGGGAGCAATATAGGGTTTCTGACATTGGTCACATGAAAAAGTACAGCCTCATAATTAAATAAGAGATCACCTTCCGAAGCACAGGTTGATGGCAGTGATGAGTAAGAAGTTAATATACCTATGTCCAGAAATTTAGGCCCGATAAAGCAACTGCTTATCTAATTGATCGCCGTCATCGGCACGATCGCAAAGCGCTCGCTGGGCGCTTGAGCGGAGGGGACGAGAGCATCCTCGAGAGGGAGGAGCTCGGGGGAAGGCGGCACGGCGCCCTGATTGATGGGTGTGATCCCATACCTGGGGCGAACAGCGCCCCTGGCATTCCCCGGCGTGCCTCGTGCAGGGCTCGACATCCTGAATGGGATCACGAGCCCGCTGTTAGGGCAGTGTATAGGAGTCGCAACATCATTCGTTCTTCCTAGCGCTGCGGGTGCCCATTCCAATCCCATGCAGCTGGCTGTGCATAAGTGGGTTCCGTGTTGACAAGGTTCCCTTCCTAATGCCACGAAATAATGAATTGCCTCTGACAACAATGTCAAGTCACCTAACATGATGGCGCTTAATCCAGAATTATTTACGCCGCAGTTGAGTTGGGCGCTCTGTAATGGTAAGTCCTCGATATTGATCGCCTAGTGGATAAGGGCTGCTATATTCTCACAACGGAACGGTGAGCCCTCGCTGTCCTTGTCTAGGTACCAGTCCTTGATCGAAGTAGATGTTCACTCGTAGTCGCCATCATCCCCCATTGTTGAGGGGGTCCGTCCCTTTCATTCCCTCTATATTCTTACCTTATACTCATCCCTCTCACTGTCATGGGTCCCAGCATATCTATCGTAACAGGTGTATGCGTCATCATTCATGTGCGAGAGCCCATTTTTCCTATAATAAATAGGTAAGTACTCAGTGACTTGGACAATGGATTATAATGAGCTCGAGTGATAGCCCATGGGGTGAGGAGCGTACGTGTGGTTGCTGATGTCAATGCTGATCGTTGATGGAGCTAGGGAAATGATAAGCAGAAGAAATGATGAGTAAATGGTTGAATATTATAGAAAGGAATCTTCGACTCGTTTCTCGTCGAATTTTTCCTACATTCTTCACCAAGTCGACTGGTGCAGAAGTTGAACCCTACCCAATATTGTCCTCCAAAACCTTGAGAAGCAACTCCCATATATGCTTTCCCCATTTCCCGAGATCATCTGAGTGTAATGCGTTATATGAAGACGCTAAGTAAGGATCGGAGAACTGAAAGTCCCATAGGAAATGCTAAAGCCTTTCGTTCAAACAAAATAAGGGTTTTTTTTTCACATCGACTCACTTTAATATCATGTAATCCATGGTCCTGTAGAATTTTTTCCTTCACCGTTTTCGAGGTTGCAAGAGAAGCACGCTCTAAGATGGAACGCATGGACTCCGATGTTCGAGGTTCGAAGGACGTGGTGATGCGGTGAAGGTCAAACTTATGTACTAGGCACTTTGGACATGGATAATTTGCGGTCGCAGCTCGGCAAGCACAAAGTATGAGGCCTCTTCACCATCGTGCGATTCAATAAGGATCCAAGGGTAAAGAATCCGGGTTTTTCCATCATTACAGAGGTGTGTTTCTCCGCGTCGCGAGCGTCGTCCCAGAGATGCAAAGATTCGACCAAGAATTTTCTGGTAGACTTCTCGTTTGAATTGGGCAAATTCCAATGTCTCAACTGACCCACGATCGCTTGGGTGCGCTGGATTGAATCTGATGACGAGTGACGAAACTCACTCATAGGGCGTGTATTGATTGTCAGTAGTGGATTAGGGTTCATTGTCCGACAAATCCACCATTGGGTCAACTATATTCCAGTATGCTCACTAAAACACTGAATTCCAATGAGCGCCAACGGGCGACACTAGAAAGCGATGAGCTGAACTCCATCGGAATTCACTGAATACCATTATCTAATACTGCCCAACAATAACCAACAACAACCAACAACAACCACCAATACTAGTATCCACTACATCTGCAAAATAGGCATTTACTATGGGAGCTTCAGTAGCATCATAGACCTGTAAGCCGCATAGCAACGTACCCCTCTACCGTAGCAAAAATAAGTTCCAGTGTTGCTATGAAGGGCTGTTGTAGAGCTGTAGTTCTGTAGGACGAGAGTGTCCATAGGAGCTAGGAGCACCGCAAAAGTTCCGATAGTTCAATCCAGAAATGGAAAAACATTATTATGTACATAATTATTGAATATATATAATTAATTAAAATTTTTGGTTGGCAGCAAATGCTGCTAATATCGCGGCCGCTTCGTCGTCGTCATCCACGGCAAGCTCGTCATAGGCTCCAGAGGTAGCAGCTCTAGTTGGATAGTGAGTCCCAATGGGCCATGAAACCCGAAGAGCTTGCATACCTTGCATTACGAAGGAGACATTGTTGGAGTTCAGTAACGAGATCATGGTCTTCGTTTCATGGCGGCCTGATTTCCACTCGTCAATCGCACAGAGGACCTAGGTAGTACAAGGAGCAAAATCAGTTGGATACAACACAACACTTCAAATCACGTACCGCGGATTGAATGAATGCGATAGTCTCAAGTATAACCTCTGTCAAGCCTTAGAAGTAATTACTACGCCGAAATGTGCCGCCACCAAACCAATTGAAGGCCGTCTGGATGATTGGGTTGTAATACACGGAGTTCGGGAATCGGCAGTGTTGCATTGAGCGGATCCTAGAAATGTATATAACGGTGAGTAACTCGTGTAAACAACAAAAGTAGAAGTATACCTTATTGTGGAATGTATTTAGGATTGAAGCGACAAGCTCGCGATTATGCGCAATTGCTTTTTCGAATCTGGCTCATTCCAAGGCAAACCGCAATTGAAGCCTTAGTTGTCAGCGAGGGATTCGGGTTCTGTTTCCGAGTCGGATGAGAAGGTGGGGCTGGGTGGTATGTATGACGCATAATTTCTGTCGGTTCGTTGAACCAAGAACTGTTAGGGCAGACGATAGCGAGGGGGAGTACTGAACGACATGGTGGTCAGGTTACAATGGGACTCCAAAAAAAAACTGGCTCAAGAATATAACTCACCAACGTGATATTGTCTGTAGCCCGAAAAGAGGGCCTGAGAGAACGAGAGAACGAAAAGACTATAGAGACTTCAAGAGATGAACGTGACTATGGGTCGCTACAGCGGTGCTACAGGCCGCTACAGAGTCCGCCGGGTCTATCCGAGCACCCTGAGAAACGCAACACTACTTACTGCGCAAAAACGCGTTTGCAGATGTAATGTCCGACAGTTTCTTGACAGTTTCCGTTGTCGTACATCAATATCCATCAATATACTTTCCAGCGGGGGGTATATAACTCGCAGTTCTTGGCGCCGGTGGCCGTGGCTGTCAAGTGGCTGTGTAGAAAGCGAGATGTGTGATTGAAACTTATAAGAGTTGAGTGCGGATGACGATAGGGACATAGCCAAACGGCATGGAACTCATGTACACCAGAAAGTACAGCCCCACTTGAGGGGTTGGCCACTCGAGTCTCGGATGTTTCCAGATCAAAATCATTGTGTGAATGTAGGTTAGCTTGTCGCATCGAGTTAACGCAGCAAGACCTCGGTGTAACTTGTACGCCGTTGAATGACCAATCCAAATTTCGACACTTACGTTGGCATGAGGTTCCGGTGGGTTCCGTCAATTGGAAAAGCTGCGCTCGATGAGTCTGTCCTGCCTTCTGGAGCACATATTAAACCTAATCTGATCTGTTAGAAAGGTTTCTCGGTAACGTCGACTTGGGTTCATGTTACAGTTGAACCGCTCATAACCTATGAGGCCATACGTCATCCGTAGACAGCGCAAACTAAGTACTATGGATTACGAGAGGTTATAGTCCTCGGGAGAGCCGCTAAAAATAAATTCCGAACATCATAGAGTATGAATTATTGCTGTGAACAGTGAATGATATAGGCTGTTGCGAACCGTAATTGCCAAAATAAATTCATATAAATCAAGAAAAACACTTCTGACACCATGTTAAGATTACGGGAGGGATAGGTCATGAGTCATTACAGACCTATTGGTTAAGGTATGCAATACCCCCGGCACCTACCAAGTTAGTGGCTCGAGAACTCCGAGTCGAGCTATGATATAAGGGGTTAACAGGTTATTGGGTATCAGGAGTACGTACTTGGGATCAAAAGGCGTTTGTCCAGATTGGCTTAGCGCAGGCTCAGCCTGCCTACAGCCACCTACAGCCACGAACGTCAGAGATTTGAATCCGATGCAAATCGGACTGTGAACCTTATTTGAATACGATATAAAAGAAGTATGGGAAGCAGAGCTGGTTTTTTAACTGGAAAGTGCATTTATTTTCCGGGTTCTCAACTTTCCAAAGTCGCCATGATGACCTTAGTTTACATGGTCAGTATCTCGTGTTATAATGATCCATCTCTAACCCACTCTGCTCTCAGATCTATGTGCTTGTCGTTCTTGGATTACATTTCGTCTCTGCATTGCCGCAGAGTAAACTAGTAGCCAGAGCCGACAGTGGGTCGGGCTGCTCAAAATTCACGCTGGAGCAGGCAAAAGATTGTAAGCCCCGTCGTTTGAATTTTTCTTTATTCGCTGTGACGTTCGTCTAGTACCAGGGTGGCCCAAGTTCAAACAATATGCCAAGGATCATTTTGGGGGTGGATCAATGGATATTGTGTTTAATCATCCGCTGGTGCGCATTGCCACATAATTGGAACGTCTTGAATTTTGCTCAACTCGTTTTCCAGTACCCTGACCGTCCTGCCCTTGTCTGCTTGGACGAAAAACCAATACCAATTATGGCCGGAAGCCCCAACTGCCCTCCAAGTGTTACTGGACAGATTGGTGGCACCACGATTGGAACTAACGGGACAGCGACGCTGTCCTACGTAGAGGGTTATTCTAACACCGGAACCTGGACGGTGATACGTAAGTAAAGCGGCCAATGAAATATATTTCACTGAATACTCATCCGACACAGAAGAGAGTTCCTTAGCAGTTGGTGGAACGTTCACGGCAACCATTGGGGTTCCCGGTCTTGATTTAGAAACCACTCTGTCTACGTCCACAACATTCACTAATTCTCTTTCCAAGAGGTACGTATAGTCAATCAATTCGGCCTAATATTCATCATCACAATATTGTGCCTAGTTTTACGACAACCTTTAACAACCAGCAGACGCAAACAGTAACTATCAACACTCAGGATGGTAAACACTGTGTTACAAACGTAGGTTTAGCTTGCCTCATTGGGGTAACAATGTAACACTTTTTTTATTGCAGATGACCACTAGAAACTGTGATGCTTCTGGTAAAGGAGAGGCCCATTACAAATTATCCGGCTATGTGTGGTTTATTTATGTGCATTCGGTGCGTACCATTCCACTTTTCAAGCTGTTAGCGGCGAATGAGTTCCTCTACTTAGAGACCACCTAAAAATGATCCCAAAGGTGAAAAACACTACCACTGTAAGTCTTATATTTCCGGAGTTTGACGGTGATCCTGATTTTAGCTGTAGGGAACGGGAAAATTGCGGAGGTGCTTGGCTCAGATGAGCTCACTTCCTCTATGAAGTTTTCAGGAACAATGCAGATGTCAACCAAGTCGGACTTTGCCGCCAACTGCTCTTAAACCCCAGGAGTTCTCGAGAGCCGCGAATATGGTGATTACTTACTAGTACAAGGATTGATTAGCTTTCGTGAATGGCAATGCTATATTTTGCGATTTATTTAGTACCGTGCTATATACGGTCGGTGTCTCGTGAAACTTGTGCATGCATGCATGCATGGTCGCGCCACGGCCCTTTCTTTATACCCTCAACTTTCAAGTTCTGAACTGGGCGGTTGTCGTGGGTATCCCACAGTTAGCTCGGGAGTTTCACCAAACCAAACGCAGCCCGTTATCAACGTGTTATCCCTCACCCTCTGCCACATCATATACGCAAAGGTAAGTCACGTATCATTCCTGTGGTGTGGTATTATCTGATAGATGGAGTTTTTTTCGAACGAAAAAATTTCCCCACGCAGGCGACGACCCTCACATCACCAGGCGATACGCTATCGACGGATCCCTGTCATTGGGTTACGAATAGCGTGACTCGCTGTTACAATACACCATTGATGTCGCTCATGCTTCGTGTTGATTTAAGTTCATTTTTAACCCTTTTGATTGCCCCTTTCGGACCCTATGGAGGGCTACTCGGGCGATTCCGTCGACGGGGGAGAGGTTCTCGATGCCTCGGATACCACGCCTCCTCTATCCACTTCTCCCAAAGCTTTGTTACTTGTTTTTGAGGGCCATTGCTGCGCATGACAATACGAGCCTTTTTTTTCTTTTTGGTGTAGCTTCACATAAATTTTTCAGGAGGTTGAGAAACATTACACAAGTTATAAGTAGCTGCCCAATAATCCAACTGCTTAGGGACAAAGGGAACTTCGTCAGTAGGCGCGGTCAGTGAACGGAGTGTTAGCCGCTCACGGCTGCCATGATTCTTGATCTTAACACGTCCGCGGGTGAGCAAACTACTATTTCCGAAGTGAAACGTTGAGAAGAGTTGGATAGGTGCGACTTGACTTACTTATAGGGAACATCCCCGCTAGCGAACTTGAGACGAGGTGTAGAGATAAATTTTCTTGGAACCGGTATTTCAGAAACAGTACGGGGTTGGAGAGAGGCGATGTCTTGATAAAATCCCATCTGTTACAATCCGATGAGATAAACCGTGATCCTGGAAGAGATAGGACGTACGATCTGACTTACGTATATTCAACATGACCGCACGGAGCTACAACGCATGTCCATGACGAACGCAGTCATCAATATGAAATATGGAACGTGCCGTATTCGTGTCCAACCCGCGTGTAAGCCCCGAAACCCCTCCTGTATCACCAACACCGCAAGACCAGAAAACGCATTCGAATATCAATACCTTTTCTCTGGCGGTCGGACATCTACAAAAATGAATTATTAGAGGTTTGATCCAGAAGATCATGAAATATTTTATTTCGTTGATTCTTCTCTTATACCTTTTTCCACCGTCTTCCTTGCGTGTATCGTACATCTTCTCAGAAGCATTCACGCCACATACGATGCCATGGCATTTCATCAACATTCTTCAATCCGCATTCCGCACCCAATGTAAGCTGTACCATCTATTCCTCGTCTGCCTCTTGGAGATTTCTCATACAATTCTCAGGTCATACTCTGGATTCCAGCAAATGGCCGCAGAATCTGAAGAGTGACTTCCCGAAGTGGGCGATGTTCGCTACGAACCAGCTTACAATAGCTCGAGTGGCGTTGGTTGGAATTTCTCCTCAAGGCGAATATTTCTTTCACATGAATCACGTCGCCTTGGCTTACATTCTTTACTTTAGTCGGCCCATCAACGACTTCAATATTTTCAATCCCCCGATGAGGAGGTTACTCAACTCCAAGAGTACCATCTCCGAGGTGTCAGTAATGCAGCTCCCTGGTCCGAATCCATCATACACACCTGGTCGTGGCCTGGTCCTCTGTCGGTTCAATCCACTAACTAACCAGTCGTTTTGAATAATTTACAACCAGTTATCCCAGACATAACCATGCCCCTATACGGCATCTCGACCGTCACCCGCCCGAACCTTCAGCGTAATTTAAACATTCGCCGCTCAGCGACGACTAGTTTTTGAGACTCGTTCGTCCAGTGAACCTCTCTCCTCCAGTTTGCGACAGACCCTGGCCGATATTTAACCAAGTCTATCAGAGAGATGTCGATTACCTCACGGCTGACGTCAAGGCTGAACTCGAAAATAATTCTTTGATTCTGGACTCCAGCGATAGCCAGTTTCAGCTTTCCTGAATCGCCAGGCGATTATAGGCCAGAGTGGAGACCTACTCAGGCGAGTTAGGATGGCGGCGCTAAAGTTGGGCCCTTTCTCGACCGCCAAGCTTGTGCTATATTTTCCTTACAGGTTCAAAAGGCCTTTTTTCTGATAGATGGAAGTGACCGTATCGATACCATCGGTGAGGTGGGTTCCCTGTGCACCAAATGTAGACCAGATACTTCACTCAACCGCACGAATGCTGAACGCGTCATCGAGTACATGGCCACACACATTCGTCATGACCCAACCGTTCGATCCTACTCGCACAGATCTACTTTGGCAAACTCGAGATTTGCAGCCTTTGTTTGCGACCCTCGTCAAGGTGTGCGATTTACTTTCAGAAAGTTGTGGCGGGGCGCCAGGGTATACTGTTGATGAAAGCATTCGAAATGCGTCAATCTGATTCAGTTCAAGTATGCGATTGCGGTACCATACAAGGCGTGCTGGAGATTCATGGTATACTACTCGTGTTGTTGTACTCGACGAGGATACATTCGCACGTATTGAGGTCAAAATGTCCGGCAGCTAGCCATTCTCCCCGCAGCGGATCCTTTTGGCATTTTCTTGACCCACCTCCCCAAGGACCAGGGTATACCAACAACGACACCCAACACACTCAGGCACATGACGATGTGTCGCTGATCTCCCATCAAATTGCATGCCGGAGGTTGCCATTGGGCTAGTTTTGACACTCCGCAGTATTTGCCGAATAGGCGCCGTTAGGGTTTGGGTTGGGCTATAGCACTAGGTTAAGACGCAGGTAAGCGTTATAGGTTAGCGTTAGGGGTTAGCGTTAAGGTTAGCGTTAGGGTTAGTGTATATATGTCTTTTCGCGCGGTAGCGCGCTCTAGGTTGGCGGTTAGGGCGATTAAAACTCCGGCTGCCGGGAGGCAGCCGAGGTACGATGCCTGAATTCCCCATTCGGGGAGTGTGTCGTTGTTGGTATATCCTCCCAAGGACATCCGAGGGTTTATCGATCAGAAAGGGGAAAATGGAGGGCATTCGTGTATTGGAAATTACGGCGATCGTTTACGGCGATCGTTTACGGCGGCAATTCCCGCCGTAATGACGTCCCATTCGTCCTTTATTATTATTTCTGAATCCCGAGCGCTGCGCAAG
>Ga0307517_10012763_pt1 | contig 11488 bp, 8 predicted proteins | sample 23_EM_MG_FD_194515 | JGI IMG/M metagenome (GOLD analysis project Ga0307517, IMG submission 194515) | Populus trichocarpa ectomycorrhiza microbial communities from riparian zone in the Pacific Northwest, United States - 23_EM | ecosystem: Host-associated > Plants > Roots > Unclassified | place... | reverse complement strand
GTCTATGAGCTTAAAAGTTTTTAATTCATTATAAAAACAAAAACAAAATAATGGAAATGAAACAGGACAAGCAGCAAAGGAAAAGAGATTAGTTCAATGATGGAAACCACCCAATTCTTATGCAATTTATCAAAGAAGAAATGGAAGAGAAAGAAAAGATGTAGATTTTCAATGAGGGAAATTTGGCAGGTAAAATATAGACAAGCACTCAAACAATTATTACACAAAGAAAGAGGTAAAAAAACACAGAAAACAATAGGAAAAAGACATCTTAAAAAATGCAACAGACATACCTCCTGTTGGTATAATAGGCCCTTCCACCATTAAGAACATAGCCGTATGTATCCACATGGAAAATGAGATTGGTCACGATTGCTTTTGCAGTCTCATACATTTTACTTGCCAACAAGCCCCTGCATGATAAGCACTCTATCTATATTATTCTCACCAAAATTGGATGCACCTAACCAAAATTTATTGTCCAAGAGTAATGTTATCTATCCCGAGTAAGTTCCCCAATAACTCAAAGGCAAACACTAAGAGGATTACATTATTCGTGTGTAGCTCATTCAGTATGGATATTTGGATAAAAATACATAACTAACAAGTGACACCATTATCAGCTTTGCATAAAATTATTGACTAACTTATGAAATGTAGTTCAATGAAGAGAAGTAAATGCTTCTAACCAAACAACCATCCAAAGCTGTATAGCAGACAGCAATAATGACAAAGGAAAACAACACAAGACAAGCACAAAAAAAGGAATTGCAAAAACAGTAACTTACCGAATTACCCAATAAGAATCCCAATAATAAACCTCTCTAAAACGTGAACCAGGCACAACCACTGCCTCGGGCAAGGGAAGTAAAGTGTGTAATTCAGAGTGTTCAAGGACCCCATCAGAGACTTTTCTACTCAAATTCTTCCATAAAGCATGGACCTCAAGAGCCCATGACCTCACTTCTGGGTTCTTCACCTTAGGCAAGAACCCTTCTGGTTCAGGAACAAAATCCACTGGATCATAGTAAACAAGATCATCCGCTGCATCATCAAAGTAGGTTGCGATAAACACCTTCAAATCTTCAACTGAAACAGTCCCGTTTTCACCGCTTCTTGGTAGCTCATCAAAAGCTTTCTGTGTCTTTGAAAGATTGAATTTTAATGACAAATCAACGTAAAGTTTTGGGTCAAAGTCTTCCTCTCCAAAAGTCCCGAGGGCAGTTTCTTGGACACGTACAAGAAAGGTAACTAAGGGTGTCGTTGCTACCACAGTATCTGTTCCACTGCAGTTTGGAGACAAACTTGTTGTAAGAGACATTGTTGCTAGAGACACTAATGAGAGAGAGAAAAGATTAAGGATTTGCTGAGCCAGTTCTGAAGGGTCGGAGTTGATTGCTCCTACATGATTGATACATATATTAAAAAAAAACAAGATTTTTTAAAAAAAATTTCCACATAATACATGTAATTGTAACGTAAGATTCAATGACTGTTAAAAGTAGAAAAATGAAAGACCAATCTCATAATTTGCATATTTCCAGGTAAGCATAACCTTAACATGACTCCCCCATAGTAAATCGAAAAAACAAAGAAAAGTTTGTTTGATGCGGTGCAATGTCCAAGACTCACACGTATCTAATAACAAAAAAAACCAAAAAAATGTTTATAATGTTTAAAACTCAGCTCGGAAAAAACTGGATTTTTATTTTTGAAAAATTCTTGACCATAAAAAATGCTGCTCTTTGTCTCAGTTTTTTTTTTTTTTTTAAAGGAGGAAAGTTTCAAAATTGTCTTGGAGAAATAATATAATAGAAAATTTATTTTAAAAATTAGCACATTTTTTGCAGTTAAGGCAACAATGTTGTTGCGATAATTAAATTTAATCTTCGTAGCCTTTGATTTTCAAGCATTTAAAAAAAAATAGGACAAAAGTGAGCCTTAAATATTTTGGAGTTGAAAATCACACCCACCTATGCAAGATTCTTTAGACACACAAAATAGGCTATGATCTCTTTTCATATTCAATCATTCACATGCATCATGTGAGGTGACTTTTACTGCCTAAACATCTTTGTCAATGAATATTTGGCACCAAAATATTCTAGGGGGCATCAATTTTGTGCCGCTACTTGGATAAAATATTTCAGCAATTTTGTGAGTGCGTGGTTGTATAATAGTTTTTTGTTTTTAAATGTATTTTATTTGAAAATATATTAAATTATTTTTTTTTGTTTTGAGGGTTTTGAAATGATAATATTAAAAAAAAATTAAGTAGTGTAAAAAGATAAGCAGGTAAAATTAAAAGATAAGAGTTAAGAGGAGTAGGATGGATAAAAAGATATCAAATGAAAAGTCTATAAATAAATCTGTTTAAAGATTTTGTTAAAGAAGAGACATTGAAAAAAAACCCAAAAAAATAAATAAGAAAATACTAGAGTAAAAATACATGGAACCAAAAATAAACCTAACCCTTATTTTTTTTCATCTTCTTCCTTGCTCTCCCACACACACACACAGTCATCCCTTCATCTTCCCCTCCCTCTCATCATAGCTTCCACAACACTACCTTCATCAGCCATCCAACTCCCCTCTCACCATTCAAGTTGTTCCTGTCTCACCATCAAAATCTCATCCACCACACATAGCCCTTCACGACTATTGGCTTAAAACCTAGTCACTATTAACTTTTACCTCGTCAGTTATTAATAGATCGTCGGCCTCATCTCAACTTCGCACAGGTAGATACCTCCTCCTTTCATAGCTAAAACACAGCAACAACCTTTATTGTCTAGCCACCACATAACCCACAACCATCATCTTAACAACAGCCTAATCTTAAAAAACTTAATCCAAGCCACCACAAATCCAAAATAATAACCCTTTCTCTTGATTTGTCTTCTTTATTATCGTTCAAAACATCAACACCAAAACCCAGCCAAACAAAAAAACCTAAAAAAAACTTACCAAAAAATCCCACAAAATTTTCATCCAAAACCATAGCAAATCAGCCTTAAATCATCCCTTAAAGAGGGTAGAACACCTAAACCATCAACTTGACCCAAAACCCAGCATTTTTTGAGTCGTTATTAAGTTCCAGCAGCAACACATGAGGAGCACGCGTCGCCACCAATTTCAAGTTCAAATTTGACAGTACATGTCCAACGAAAAAACCATATTCATTCATGTTTTGACCTGACCCCAAAAAGATATTAGGCCTTAACCCAGTGCCATGAAAATTTCCACATATTACCATGCACCACAATATAAAGTGGCGAGCTCTAAGAAAGTTAATTTGGTGTCACACTCTCCCTGACTTACTCGTAAACTATCAATATGATGCCTAATTTTCTCATTAATGATTATTTCCTACTAATATGTCTTCTCAAATAGCACCTACCTCTCTCGCCAATCACTTGTGAGCATAATCTTTTCAATAATGGCACATTAAAGCATAAAAATTGACACACGGGCTAGGAAAAGTAATTGTTCTCCATCATTACTTCATTTTCTACGAGGCAAGGATATATGACCAAGGTCTATAAATACCTCGAGTCACTAGATAAAGAGGTTATTCAGGACACAAGGAATAAAACTCCATTCAAAGCAAAAAAAAAAAAAGCATATAAGGCTATAAAGCCACATTGCTCTTCATTTTCTCTTGCTCGCATCTCTAAATGTTTTTTCTTCTACTTCTCATATTATTCTCCTACTCACATGCTTCTCTCTTCTTACATTTACTAACTTAAGTATCAGAGGGCCCCTATTTTGATAGGAGACTTGTTTTTATATGAGAAAATGGAAACCACCCCGTCACTTTACCAATTATTGGTCAGCCAAATCACTCCATCGATCCATAATGCAATTAATGGTGCAAAGTTTTTCTAAAAAGAAATTCAAGCCCAAACAGCTAGAATCCCAACCTAAAATTCCAGTCTAGAATATGGAGTTTTTAGCCCAACTCTTGATAATAACCTAGTCTATCAAATCTTGCCCTAACACACCTTTCTATATATTTTTTAGGTTTCCAAGAGTCGTACACACAAATATTTCATGCACATAATTTTTTCTACACACATGTGAGTTTTGCTATGTAGTGCAGATGCCAATGACACTACCCATCACTAACATTTCCACTAATAATATGCATAACACAATAACCATGACATGACACAATAATCAAAGACCATCATGACTAGCCAATGGTAACACACTAATTTCTCCATCAATGATTTGTTCTCTTACTCCATTAAGAAATTCCAAAACATAGGTTTATAAATACACTCAATTATAGGGCAAAAATAGGGATCTCATCCTTGGCCACATATAGATAGTTATAAAAAGCCAGCCATGCATGCCACACAAGTTCTAGTCATACAAAAGCCAAACAAAACCATGACATTATATAATTTCTAGCCATTATACTCAAATATACACTCCCTGTAACTTCATTTTTTTTATTTTGTATACATTATTCTATGCTTTTACATTTATTCATTTAAGCATTGGAGTATTTCTTGTTCTAACGAATATTAGCTTCTCAGAAACAACTCAAACCAAACCAAATCAAACTAGACAAAGATCTATTTTCATCGGCCAGAATGTTACCATAAAAAGCTCATATTTTGTTTGAAGTTTTTTCACTTTTTTATCAACAACTATGAAAACTCATTCCAATCCGAAGTTTTTATACATCATGCCTTGTTCATGTTCCTATTTATTGTACAAATATATAATTAGTCCATGATAATTTAATGTAATTATAATCAAAAGAAATTTATTTACTTTAATTTGTTTGTTTGTTTGTGTATCATCCAATGTGTACTTAAGCAGTCGTGAGAGGTTGTTTAGGAACGTATTTGAAACCGTATTTTCTAAATTTTGATTTTTTTTGTTTAACATTATTTTTTTTTTGTTGTTTTTTTACCATTTTAATTTAGTGATGTTAAAAATAATTTCTAAAAAAAAATATATATATTTTAATATATATTTTTAAAAAAAAAAAAAAACTTTAAATAGCAATCAATCCCACATCCTAAACATCAACCGAATACAGTGAATCACCATGAATGTTGCTTTTCAAAAGTAATTAACCAATCATGTGATGCCACAAATTTATACGTGACCAACATGAATGTTGCTTTTCAAAAGTAATTAACCAATCATGTGATGCCACAAATTTATATATGATGTTGATTTTCTAACCAGAGCATGTACCGAAAACCGTGGCTACCTTTTATAATTTCAAGCAAACAATAAAGGACAAAGGTCAGAGACAATTCACAGAGACAAGCCACAAGTTGGTAGCCTCTAGTTGCCGATTTTAACTATATTCAGGCTAACTTCATATTATCCATGGTACATCTTTTCCGGTGGAACATAGGCATCATTTGTATCATCTCACTTGATCGCTTTAACGATTGTATCTGAAATTATGAATCTCACGATTGTATCTGAAATTATGAATTTCCGCATCTACCGTGATGACTTGAGTAGCAGGAAAATGAATAGGCAGTACAAAATCAAACGGAAAGGGCTTAGAAATCTGGCCCTGCCACTAGAAAATTGTATATTCTAATAGCAGATTAATCCCTAACCTGAAATGCTAGAGATTCAAGCAATCCAGTCTTGCCTCGCACCTGTCTGCTTCGCTGAAAACGAAAAATGAAAATTGGTTCATTTTTCCTTTAAATTAGCAATTGAGCATACTAACCCAAAAAAACGTATTCAATGTCTCGAGAAGCAGGTGGAATTTGATTATTTTGTTCCAGAAATTGCTGCATTGGGTTAAAAACACTTGATCAATCTCCCTAGCGTCTTGACTTAGTATAGTTAATAAGGAAACTCTCATTCACAGAGATTTTTACAATCAGCCCAAGAAAACGTACAGACTACAAAGCTAGCTCCTCAGAGTTTCGTATTCAATTCCACACATTCAAAGCTGTAAAGCTTCAGAAATTGGAACGACATCAAGGTATATTATATCTTCTCTTTTGCTCATCATCGGAGCTCTGTTTTTAAAAAAGAAACTCAAACCCTCAAAAGAAAAGAAGAAGAAAGAAAAGAACCCAGTATCGGCTTGGATATAACTAAACTGCGATCACAATTGGAAAAAAAAAAAGAGAAGGAACAACCCTAAACCTAAACACCAATGGCATCGCATTGTGAATGACAAAGGACGCCGTGTTGTTTTTATATATAGTAGGGATATGGGCCGAAGGCCCAAGTCTGCAAAGTGGCTTTCTTATTTTTTGAGGCCTAAAAGGAGATAATTTAAGATCCATGTGGAAGTTCCATGCAGAGGAAGGAAAAGTGAACAATTTACACAAAACATATGGTGTGCGGAGAACACACTATAGCGCCTCTCTCGTTTTGCCACCGATGCCCACTACATGGACCTTATGATGATGCAATCCTTTTCATTCTTGCAAGTGTAATCTTATGAGCATGTTGTGATTTCTGTGTCGGAGATTCATCTCAACTAGTTTAAGATTGTTTTTGTTGTACTTTCTCTTTAAAATTTAGATTTGTATCCAAAATGCCAACACGAAGTAAATTCACTCATTATTTAAGCCAACTACTCAATAATAACTAATAAAACGGTGAAACAAGAGGGTTCTTTTTTTTGGAACCGGCCTTAAATGTATAATTAAATGCATTTGGAGTCTCATTTTTACCTTTCAATCAAGTTAAATAAATAAAAACAAGAGGCCTTTACCGTCAAGATATGTTTGCCTTTTGTGCCTGGCTCACCCACATAATAAGCAGAATAGTTCCCCTCCCAGCAACATAGCTTTTTTGGCACCGCCAGCACTAATGTCTCAAATTTCTAAATCCAACTACGACATGATTTGCAGGGTCTTCCTAAACCCTAAACCCCCTCCTCGACTCCAGGTATTGAAATCTGTTACTTCTAAAGCCAACAGCTTACATGGCTGGGAGCCTGGGAGTATTATTTTCAAGTTCCTAAGAGGTTGGTGGAAAGAGAATATGATGTTTCAATCTGGGAGGACATAATTGTAACCCCAATTACTCACAGCTATCTGGTAATTGAAAAAAAATTATAAAAAGAGTACGTGAAAGGTTCTGTTCTGTACATGAATTGTGAAGCACACATCAGAGTCCAAGTGAGAAAGCTGCAAAAGGCAAACAAGTATACTCTGCACCTCGCATAGGCATTTTTCACCATGAAAAATAACTTCACCAAAATAGCCAAGATGGATCTTACGTTGGTGCATTGGAAATTGAATGACCATAGAAATTCTCTAGACAAATAAATAACAAGGTACGTTACAGAGTAACTAACCAAAGGCACTTTCAAGAGGGAAAAACTTTGTACCAGGTCAAAATGGAAAACAAAGGTCCTGAAATAGTCATGAGAAGGGGGGGGAAAGGGTAAACTCAACACCCCACCTCACTCGAGCTAATTGTGATTCAGCTGTCCAAAAGCTTATGTAACTGAAGCATTCAAAGAAACTGCATGCAGACAATCTTAATATGTCTAGAGGCTATGTAATCAATTTGTCTTTTAGGGAACACATCCTGGAACAGAACACTGATTTGAGTAATACAGGAAACAAATACCCTGAAAATCTGGATGTTAAACCAGGGAAGTAGGCAGATAAACAGCTACCAGGTTGACTGCAAAAGCTGAGCGGAGCCAGTAACTCAGGTTAGTGCTACTTTCACCCATTACATACTGACTTGCAAAAGAAAACTGAAATGAACTTCAGTAACTCCTTGAAGAGACTCCTATACGAAAGAAACTCTTCATAAAAAGAGACAGATAAGGGCACAAGTGGTTGTTGTGGTGCACAAAAACCAAAGGACTCGTGTTCATGGAACTGTCAGCTTCCCAGGGAAAGAAAGCTACTTCCTCCCCACAAAAGCAAACCATAATGCAGCCAAAGAACAAGACTTTGAAGGGGGCAAGAGCAAGGTTGTATATAATTTGCCATTGCATGGTCATGCTGCTTTGTTGGAAGGAGTACAAAGATGAGTAATGCTGGTAAGTTAAACATTCATAAACTGGCATCCTGCTCAGATTAGCAAATGTGTTCACTGAGTATTACTTTTCATCAGGCCAGACTAGCAACGTGGTGGACATAGACATACAAGGTTGAGAGAGAGAAAGAGAGAGATGTAAAAAGTTTGGAGTAGTGATGGAATGAAATGCTGAATCAAGGAAATGCAATGCAATACGTATTCTAGTTGAAAATCATATTTAGCCTCAATCATCAAATTTTATGTTTCTTTCCTTCTACAAAAATGTGTCTTGTTTCATTGGAGTAATGCCAAGAAAACATGACACAGACACACCTGTTTACAGTGTAGATAAACCTTTCACATGACACCATCCAAAGGAGTGAGTTAAAGTGAATATGAAAAATAAAACATAGAGGCAAGAGGTTATATAAGAAAGATAAAATAGTAGACTGAACCCAGTATTTTTCCAATGTTATCAAATGTCTCCAAACAGACCAAGGAGACAATAGCCTGTGGGTTATACGTTAGAACTTCAACAATATTAACCTTCCTATTTATAATGCAATCAAAACCAACTCTCTCAATAACAACTGCTCCATGAGTAGGGTAGTTCAGGCCAAGGTAAAATGGTCAAGTTATGCATAGAAAAATCCTTTCCTCTAGAACTCACAAACATACAAGGAGTTCATTGAAAAAAAACCAACAGTAATGACTCCTACAGCCAGCAGAGTTCACTAGGTAACCTATTGCATAACACTTCAGCAAGTAATCAGAACTTAGTGCATTGCTACTGTAGAATTACTGTTACATTGGCACTGTCCTCGTTTTCAGAGTGGTCTGAGTTAAACTCAAGGTCAAAAGTAACAGCTTCAGAAGACTTGTTCTACTTCACTGGTAGTCAAGAAAAAAAAATGAGGAAAGTAAGTTATCATAACATTTCCAAGGCGCCCAACCCATTCTCACTGCAGCAGAGACTGAAGCCTAAAAACCCTAGTGTAACCAATAACGCATCACGTCAAGCCAAACCAATAATGATAGAAAAATAACACATTGCATAAGGTCATTACAATGCATAAGGGGAGGAAGCTATATATGTTTCATCAAAATAGAGATTATTCATCATGTTCTACTACAACCCATCATGTTATTATTCAAGAACCTAACATGCTGCAGCTCCACCCTTGTTCAAGAGCCTAACATGCTATTGTCCCCCCCTTGTTCTCTGTTGCTTCTGCCAGCTTAAATCCATGAAATTCACACACATTCTGCTCTCACGAGACTTCAAATCACTAGTGACATGACAAGATCTTCTATTATGATGATTCCTTTGTAGAACACAAGTTTTGCATCAGAATCCAATTAAATTCTGTCTATGAATACAAGTTTACGAACACCCAGACAGTAATAAACGCACTAACTTCTACTAAACCAGGAAAAAACACCAAACCAACGTCTATCCATTTCTTCTACTAATCCTAAGTGAAAAAATAAAAGTAAACGTACAATTATTTTTTTTCACGCCCATTCTTGGGTCGACGAGGACAATAATCATTGCCACATAGTTTAATATTATCAACATTTGGCTATAATAAAACAAAGGTCTACAAAGTATTTTCAATTAACAAAGAAAAAGAGATCACTCAATCAACGAACACAGTAGTAATTAATTAATTGATCACAATATCACAATTTTACGTTTTCATGAAACCCTAACAAAAGAAAGGCCCAGCAATAAAAATCAAGTCTTGATTTATTTATTTTCTTAACGCGGTACTGAAGAAAATACCGATCCGATGATCAAACAGGGAGATTAGCTACGTCGTCATGTTGGAGGTGAGGATTAGTAGGGAGAGCGAGAGGGCGATCATCATCATCATCATCATCAGGATCTGTGGTGGAAACATTGACGCAAGAGAAGCGTTCAAGGGAAGAAAAGAAGGCGGAGATCACGGTGGCGCTGACCCAATTAGCTACATTATTCAAATTCTCCACCGATACAATGCTGTTGGTGGTGTTGGTGGTGGAGGTGCAGGCGGTGTTGATGTTATCGTTGCTGTTTTCCATTATCAATCAAAGGAAAAGGAGCTTGGGAGAGATTTTTGAACCCTTGTTGAGAAATTGAGGAGTCAAAATTGGCAGGGTAAGGTGGGCGAGCAAGGGTTACAATTTTGGATTTTGTGGGCTATTTAATAACGATATGAATCATCAGTCTTATCCGTGATTAGTATTTAGTGGGATAGAGTGAGATTTCGGCAATAATATCAAAAATTTATTAATAAAAAGTAAATCTAAAAAAACAAAAACTATGTCAGCAGAAAGGGAACTTGTGACCTTCGAAATTAAAGAGAAAATTGAAAACATTGTGTCGTCAACTGGTTTTAAACAAAAACTTAGAATTCTATAATATGTAGTAATTTCAGATATTTAAAAAAGAAGGTAGTTATGTTTTAAGAAAGATAGATATCATTATTATTATAACTTTTTAAGTGAAAAATTATCTTAATTATGTATTTTTATTTAAATTTATTCTACACGTGTTATTAATTGTTTAAATTATTTTCAAATTTATTCACAAATTATTTATTATCGATGGATATTTATCGAACCAAAATTTAATCTTGAATCAGAGTCTCATAACTTATGATTTTTTTTTAATTTTTGTTTTAAAAGCATCAGGCTACTTATGTTGGCATCTAAAACTAAAAGACTAATTAACTTAACCGTTAAAATTCAAGTTCAAGCATAAAGTGTTGTTAACTTGATGAAAATTCTTTGATGTATTTTTCATTGTTTCCTAAATACTAGGATACATGTTTTCCTAGTTGTTTAAAAACCAAGTTTTGATCAAAAGATAGTTCAAACTTGATGAAACTTGTGGATAAAATTTTTATTCTTATTTGAAAAATAAATATTTGCATAAAAATATACACATAAAAAGGTGATAACATAGTTTTAAAAAACGATAATAATATTATTTGAAACCATAAAAAAAAATGCATGGGTGAAAAGTTGTTATTTTTCAAAAATATTTTTTTTCATACATGCGTATGCAATAACATGACAACAAAACTTTACAAAGTGATAAGAATGGTATTTAAATGCTATTAAAAATAAAATAAAATAATCTCATGAGTAATAAGTTGTTGCTTTTTTAAAATGAATTTTTTTCACAAATATGCATACGTAAAAAGGCAACAAAACATATTTATAAAATGAAAAAAGTTAACTACAAGGGTGGTTCTAATTTAAAAAATAAAAAATATATAAATAATAACTGTCATACAAAAATCTTGGATAAAAAAATAAAGAAACAAGTTAGGATTTCACATTGGGGGGTGATTTTAGATAAGGGAGGAGCTACTTGGGTGGCTAATGGTAGCTATTGGTGGTAGAGATAGTCTTTGCATCGCCGGTTGATTTAGTTTTTGTTGATTTTCTCTCTTTTTTAAGATTCTCTCTTCTTTTTTTCTTCTTTTTTCTCTTCATCTCTCTTTATCTCTCT
>Ga0307517_10012762_pt1 | contig 11488 bp, 8 predicted proteins | sample 23_EM_MG_FD_194515 | JGI IMG/M metagenome (GOLD analysis project Ga0307517, IMG submission 194515) | Populus trichocarpa ectomycorrhiza microbial communities from riparian zone in the Pacific Northwest, United States - 23_EM | ecosystem: Host-associated > Plants > Roots > Unclassified | place... | reverse complement strand
TTAGTTTTATTGGCCCTTGCATCGTGTGGCAGATCAAATAAACAAGCACCCGCTATACCGCCAACACCGGTAAGCGTTGCCGAAGCTAAAAAAGCTGATGCTATTTATTATGATCAATTCCAGGGAACTGTTGTAGCACTCAACTCGGTTGAATTGCGCAGCCAGGTATCGGGTTTTATTACCGGCATATTCTTTAAGGAAGGTGAAGTGGTTCAAAAGGGTAAAGAGCTTTATGAAATTGACCGGCGTAAATATGTCGCTGCTTATGACCAGGCAGTTGCTAGTTTAGCGAGTGCCCAGGCCAATTTGGTGAAGGCTCAGAAAGACGTTGACCGGTATACTTACCTGCAAAAAGAGGATGCCGTAGCCCGCCAAACCGTCGATCAGGCCGTTGCAGCTTTTGAGACGAACAAGAGCCAGGTAGCAGCCGCGAGGGCAGGAATTGCATCTGCAAAAACTGATTTATCTTATTCCATTATTACAGCGCCATTTACAGGACGTATCGGCATTTCACAAGTAAAATTAGGCGCCCAGATAAGTCCAGGGACCACATTGTTGAATACCATATCAAGTGAACATCCGATTGGTGTTGATTTTGTGATTAACGAACAGGACGTGAACCGTTTTTATGACCTTCAGAAAAAAGGCACCGATTCTACATTTAAACTCCAGTTATCTGACGGCATAACCACTTACAATAAACCCGGCAAAATAAGAGCTATCGACAGAGGGGTCAATAATCAAACAGGTACTATTAAAGTAAGAATTGAATTTCCCAATGAAACGGATGCGTTGAAAGATGGGATGAGCTGCGTTGTAAAAGTGCTCAACCAGGGGTCAGGTGAACGGGTATTAATTCCTGCTAAAGCTTTAATTGAGCAAATGGGGGAGTTTTTTGTGTTTGAAAGCCAGGATACTATCGCCAAGCAGCATAAAGTAACCCTCGGTCCGCATGTTGGAAATAATGTAGTGATTTTGTCGGGAGTAAATGAAGGCGATAAGATTATAACTGACGGTTTTCAACGTTTGCGCGATGGTGGGAAGATCACTTTGGATAATCCGGAAGGAGTACAAGGTGGTACAGGTACCCAAGGCGCAACTGGTCAACCAAAACAAGGGAAATAACACAGGCTTTTCTAAAAAACAAAAAGAATGATTGCAGATACCTTCATAAAACGACCTGTTACAGCCATTGTTATTTCGCTGGTGATAATTATAGTCGGTATATTATCGATATCCAACCTGGCGATTGGTCAGTATCCGGAAATTACTCCGCCTACAGTTAATATTTCAACAGTCTACACCGGCGCGGATGCTCAAACAGTAGAGCAAACTGTTGCCACTCCGATAGAAGTACAGGTAAATGGAACGCCTGGTATGACCTATCTTCAAAGCAACAGCACAAGTAACGGTCAGATGAGTATGACTGTTAATTTTGAAGTAGGTACAGATATAAATGTTGCAGCACTGGATGTACAGAACAGGGTAGGCATTGCTACACCAACCTTGCCGCAGGAGGTGCAACGCCTGGGCATAACTACCCGTAAACGTAATCCCAGTATTTTGATGCTGGTGGCCATTTTTGCTCCAAAGGGGAGCCACACTGTGCCGTTTCTTGACAATTATAGCAATGTTTATGTGCGTGATGCACTTTTACGCTCAAAAGGTGTGGGTGACGTAATTAACAGGGCAGATGATTTCAGTATGCGCGTATGGCTCAAACCGGATAAGCTTGCTGCTTTGGGAATGACAGCAACTGATGTAACGAGTGCCATCCAGGAGCAAAATGCGCAGGTGGCAGCAGGCTCAGTAGGTTCGACGCCCCAGGAGAAAACGCAAAGTTTTGAATACACTATACTAGCAAACGGAAGATTGGCAACGCCTCAGGAATTTGAGAATATCATCGTAAGGACTCAGCCAGGAAATGGGGCGGTTGTACATTTAAAAGACGTAGCCCGTGTGGAACTGGGTAAATTTAATTATGCAGGTAACTCATTTGTCGATAATAAGAGAGCAGCCTACTTACTAATCTACCAGGCGCCGAACAGTAATGCAATTGAAACTGCCGAGAATGTGTATAAGACTATGGAGCAACTTAAAAAGTCCTTTCCTACAGACGTCGATTATGTTGTTCCATTTGAAGCAGTGACCGTTGTGAAAGTATCGGTCCATGAGGTGATAGTTACCCTTGTAATTGCTTTAACCCTAGTGATTTTTGTAGTGTTTCTGTTCCTGCAAAGCTGGCGTACAACGCTCATTCCTGTTTTGGCTATTCCTGTGTCCATCATAGGGACATTCATATTCTTTATACCATTAAATTTTACCATTAATACATTAACGCTTTTCGGCTTTGTTTTAGCTATCGGTATAGTAGTGGATGACGCTATAGTGGTTGTAGAGGCCGTTCAACATTACATGGATGAGGATGGAATGTCGCCTAAAGAAGCTACGAGCCACGCGATGAAAGATATTTCGGCACCGGTAATTGCTATTGCATTAATTCTGGCCGCGGTGTTCGTACCTGTAGGTTTTGTTCCGGGTATTGTTGGTCGGCTTTACCAGCAGTTTGCTATTACCATTGCTATATCTGTATTGATATCAGCTTTTGTGGCATTATCGTTAACACCTGCTTTGTGCACACTGCTGCTGCGCCCCCGTAAGCTGGATGAAAATTCAAAAGGGCTTGACTGGTTCTTCTTCAGGTTCAATCAGTGGTTTGCCAGGGTAACCGGCCGATATAGAAATACTGTGGACAAAGGCATCAAGAACTCAAAGTTTATTGTTATACTGCTGATATGTATCATTGTTGGGACAATTCTATTATTTAAAAATAAGCCTACCGGCTTTATCCCCACCGAGGACGAAGGACGTATTTATATCACATATGATCTGCCGGAAGCATCATCCACACAAAGAAGCGTTTCACGCCTACATGAGATGATGAATTTATTGGATAGTATTCCGGAGGTGGGCCACTACGCTGCTCTAGGCGGATTAAACGTAGTGAGTTTTGCCAATAAATCTAATAGCGGAACCATATTTGTTCAACTAAAACCCTGGGATGATCGTAAATTAACCTCAGAAGAGCTTGTCGGGGTTATTCAAAAAAAGATGGGCAGGTTTAAGGAGGCCAATGTTGTAGTAATACGCCCACCGGCTGTACCGGGTTTGGGTACCACAGCGGGCTTTTCTTTTATACTCGAACAAAGGCAGGCGGGCGACATTAATACGTTTGAAAAAACGCTTCAAAATTTTTTAGCTGAAGTAAGAAAACGAAAAGAAATATCAAAGGCATTTTCATTCTTTACTGCCCGGACGCCTGCATACCGGTTAACTATCGATCGTGAAAAAGCAAAGAGGTTGGGTGTACAGATATCTGATATTAACGCCGCCCTGCAAACATATATGGGCAGTTATTTTGTAAATGACTTTACCGTCTACGGGCGGAATTTTCACGTGGTTGCCCAGGCAGATACTAACTACCGTACGAATATAGAAAGCCTGGGTCAATACTTTGTGCGTAACCAGGCTGGGCAAATGGTGCCTTTAAGCACTGTTACGTCTTACAAGATGATCGAAAATGCACCGTTGATATCGCACTATAATCTTTTCAGGTCAGCCGAAATTGATGGTAACTCTGCACCGGGATTTAGTAGCGGTGATGCGATAAAAACGTTGCAGGAAGTAGCTGCCAAAACGTTGCCCGAAGGGTATGGGTATGAATTCTCAGGTTTGAGTCGCGAGGAAATTTTATCCGGATCGACGACTGTGTACATTTTCATGTTGTCTGTTGGATTTGTCTTCCTTTTCCTTGCTGCGCTATACGAAAGCTGGTCGGTGCCTTTTTCCGTTTTACTGGCCGTGCCGCTTGGGGCATTTGGGGCAATATTGTTCTTGAGCTTGCCTTTTAATAAAGGTTTGGATAATAATATATATGCTCAGATCGGTTTAATAACACTGATAGGTCTGGCTGCAAAGAATGCCATTCTGATCGTGGAATTCGCCAAAGAACGTGTCGATAGAGGGATGGAATTAGAAAAAGCTACGTTGGACGCTGTGCGTCTGCGTTTAAGGCCGATCATTATGACATCTATGGCGTTTATATTGGGTGTCGGTCCATTATTGGTAGCGTCGGGGGCCGGTGCACAAGCAAGGCAAACTATAGGCTGGACAGTTTTTGGTGGTATGCTTGCCGCCACCTCACTTGCTATATTTATTGTACCGGTGTTATTTTATTTAATTACCAAAGCGGCGTACGGAAAAAAAGGGCTCGCTGAACTTCAAAGGCATTACAAGCCTGATCCGGATCGTGATACAGAGGTATAATGTATTTTAGAGATTTAAAAATCAAGGATAACATTATTGTCATATTTGAAAGCTTCATCTCCGGAGCTTTTTTATTGCATGGTTTTTTCTTGATAAAATGCCTTGCAATTAGGGCAGAAAGTCTATAGAATATAGTACAGAAGCTTACAATCTGTTAACGGAACAATAAATTTTTGTGAAAATTTTCATTTTATCATAGTTGCCCTATTGAGAATTTTAAAATTGCTGTCAGACAACAGTTTAACATATTAACATTTGTTAATAATATTTCTTAATAACTTTCGTTACTTTGCGGAAGTGACCCCGGGAAATGATAATGGCAAAATATTTGTTTAAGGGGCATTACATTAAACCACTTATAAGTTTAACCAAACACAACACAACAATGAAAAAAGGAACAAAACTAATGGCTATTGCTATATCTGCCGTAGCTATATTCTTTGCTACTAATGTAAAGGCACAAACTGTAGACAAGAGCGCGTGGCGCCTGGGAGTCGGAGTTGAAGGCGGTATCCCAACTGGAGACATTCATACAGGTTATGGGTGGGATTTAGGAGGTACAGCACGTTTACAGTATGGTATTGACAAAAATGTTGCTATAATGCTTACCTCTGGGTATTATAATCTTTTTGGTAAGAATTATTCACAAACTATTATTACCAATGGCACTGTTGCCACATTTACAGGAAAAGCACCTAATGCTGGGATAGTTCCGGTTAAGGCAGGTGCCAAAGTATTTTTTAACTCACCTATTTATGTAAGTGGTGAAGCTGGTGCCGGATTTGAAACCGGTGGTGGTGGTGGTGGAAGCACAAGACTCCTTTTATCACCTGGTCTTGGTTGGGCTAACCACTCATGGGATGTAGGCGCCCGTTACGAAAACTTCTCAGGCGGGGGCGCAAACTATGGTCTTGTAAACTTACGTATTGCTTACGGTTTCACACTGTAATTAAGAGAAATTTACTTTAGACAAAAAGCCCGTTACGATATCGTAACGGGCTTTCTTATTTTACTAAGCTATTTATTAGCTTAATTTTGCCAAAGCAGCTTTGATCCTTTTCATAGCTTCTACCAGCTTATCTTCGGCGGCAGCGTATGAAATACGGATCGATTTAGGATCACCAAATGAATCACCGCCTACAGTCGCAACGTGTGCTTGTTCCAATAAATAAATGCTCAATTCATCGGCATCCTTAATTGTGGTGCCATTATAGCTTTTACCAAAGAATGATGTCACATTAGGGAAGAAATAGAAAGCTCCTTCCGGCAGGTTTACATGAACACCCGGAATTTCCGTTAATAAACCATAAACCAAATCACGACGTTTTCTGAATTGCTCGCGCATTTCCAGAACACTTTCGAGGCCACCCTCACTTGCAGCAACCCCCGCTTTTTGGGTGATAGAGCAAGTTCCCGAAGTGATCTGTCCCTGCATTTTATCGCAGGCAGCGGCAATTTCCTTATTTGAAGCAGTGTAACCAATTCTCCAGCCTGTCATAGCAAATGCCTTTGAGAAACCGTTGATGATGATCACTCGGTCTTTGATGCTGTCAAACTGTGCTATTGATTCGTGTTTATCAACAAAGTTGATATGCTCGTATATTTCGTCAGACAGGATATAAATATCAGGATGTTTTTCAAATACTTTAGCTAACCCCTCCAATTCGCTTTTGCTGTAAACGCTGCCTGTAGGGTTACAAGGTGACGAGAACATGAACAATTTTGATTTAGGTGTAATAGCCGCCTCTAATTGCTCAGGAGTGATTTTGAAATTCTGCTCAACAGTAGTATCAATAAATACACTTTTTCCTTCAGCTAATTTTACTACCTCTGAGTAAGATACCCAGTAAGGAGTAGGGATGATTACCTCCTCGCCGGGGTTAACCAGGCAAAGTACGGCATTGGCTATAGCTTGTTTAGCGCCTGTAGAAACCACGATCTGGCTAAAATCATAATCCAGGCCGTTCTCATTCTTAAGTTTAGCAGCGATCGCCTTTCGTAATTCAGGATAGCCTGATACGGGTGTATAATAGGTGAAATTCTCATCCATGGCCTTCTTAGCTGCTTCCTTCACGTACTCAGGGGTATGAAAATCCGGTTCGCCAAAACTAAGGCTGATCACATCAACACCTTTAGCGGCAAGCTCACGGCCTAGTTTGGCCATTTTTATGGTTGCCGATTCTGCAAGGTTGTTGATTCTGTTACTTAATGCGCTCATAATTAACTTATTTTTATTACGGCGGCAAATATAGAAAAGTCTTTACTCATAAGGAGGGGTTATGCAGCATTTCTCAATTTTTATAAATTTTATAATTGAATACATGAAATGTGCAAGCTTTTTGGAACTTTTTTAATTTTTAGCACATTTACTATTGACTTAGGACTTCGAAATGTTATTCCTAAATTTGCCCGCAAACCCCGAATATTTTGCGCGAACAAAAAAAGCTCATATTAATATCGCTTATTACAGGTACGGTTTTAATGCTGGCAAAATTTACTGCCTACTTTTTAACTTCTTCAAATTTTGTACTGACCGACGCTGCTGAGAGTATTGTGAACGTATTGGCGAGCTCATTTGCTTTTTTTAGTATTTACCTGGCAGCGCAACCACGTGATCAGAATCACCCGTATGGCCATGGAAAAATTGAATTCTTTTCAGTATTTATTGAAGGCGGGTTAATCGGATTAGCCGGAATAGTTATCTTATTCAAATCAGCTTACAATATTTTTTACCCGCATGAGATTAAGGACCTGGTTACGGGAGCGATTATAATCGGCGCAACCGGCATAGTCAATGGCGGTTTGGGGGCTTATATGATAAAAAGAGGGAAACACCTGCGCTCAATAACCCTTGAAGCGGATGGTAAACATCTTATAACAGACATGGTTACGAGCTTGGGCCTTGTTTTGGGATTATTACTGATCCATTTTACCAAAATATTAATACTGGATAGCATCCTGTCTATTCTGGTGGGATTATACATTGTCTATACCGGGTATAAGTTGGTCAGAAAATCTGTTTCGGGTTTGATGGATGAAGCTGATTTTGATATCGTGACAGAAGTAATTTCTGTATTGAATGAGAAAAGGAGAGATCAATGGATAGATATCCACAATTTTCGGGCACAGAAATACGGTAATAATCTGCATATCGACTGCCATTTAACACTGCCTAATTATTTGGACCTCATCCAGGTGCATAATGAGGTTAAACTGGTAGATCAGCTAATTAATAATGAGGTAACCAAAACCGAGTTATTTATCCATACCGATCCTTGTGTGCCCCAATGCTGCTATTACTGCCGCATGCCCGATTGCCCGATCAGATCGGAAGCAAAAACTGAAGAAATAACATGGACACTGGAAAAGGTGATCCGCAACAAAAAACATTACGAATAAATGTATCCATTTAATATACGCGTATATGGTTTACTGATCAATGATCGTAACGAAATACTGATCAGTGATGAGCAGGAGTATGGCATGCAGTTCGCAAAATTTCCGGGCGGTGGTCTGGAACATGGTGAAGGACTGATCGACGGACTAAAAAGAGAATTTATAGAGGAATGTAATGTAGATATCGAAGTGCTGAGTCACTTTTATACGACCGATTTTTATATCAAATCGGCTTTTAATGATTCGCAGATCATCAGCATATATTATCTTGTTAAAAACCTCACACCTTTAAACTTGATGTTTAAAACAGCTCCATTTGATTTTGATGGGGGGGGTGATGTTTTGCAATCTTTCCGTTGGGTAAATTTGTCCGATCTGCGTCCTGAAGATGTAACTTTTCCCATAGATCAACATGTAGTAAAACTTTTAATAAATAATGCATGAGTTTGGTAGATAGAGATTTAAAAATTATTTGGCACCCGTATACCCAAATGAAAACGGCTGAACCTCCGATACCAATAGTAAGAGGAGAAGGAGCCTGTTTATATGATGAGGATGGCAAATGTTACATAGATGCCGTATCATCGTGGTGGGTGAACATTCATGGGCATGCACATCCTTATATCGCAAAAAAAGTAGCCGAACAGCTTAATAAATTAGAACACGTGATATTTGCCGGCTTTACCCATCCGGCGGCGGTTGAACTTGCTGAACGGTTGTTAGAAATACTTCCATCCAACCAGGAAAAAGCATTCTATTCTGATAATGGTTCAACAGCGGTAGAAGTAGCCATAAAAATGTGCCTGCAATACTGGCATAACCAGGGTATTAACCGGACTAAGATATTAGCCTTCAAAAATGCCTATCATGGCGATACTTTTGGTGCAATGGCCGTCAGCGGGCGTGGTGCATTTACCGCCGCTTTTGACAATCTGTTGTTTGAAGTAGAGTTTATTGACACTCCTGATGAATCGAACATAAAAGGCCTCAAATCTCAAATCTCAAATCTCAAATCTGAACTGACCTGTTTTATATTCGAACCATTGGTACAAGGTGCATCCGGTATGTTGATGTATGAGGCAAAGTATTTGGATGAGTTGATGGCACATTGTCAAAGCGAAGGTGTTTTATTGATAGCTGATGAAGTTTTTACAGGCTTTGGACGCACAGGTAAATCATTTGCATGTGAGCACGTAACAGTTCAACCCGATATCATGTGTTTTTCAAAAGGGTTGACGGGTGGTACCATGGCATTGGGTTTAACAACTTGTTCACAACAAATATTTGATGCTTTCTTATCGGATGATAAGTTAAAAACATTGTTCCACGGGCATTCTTATACCGCTAACCCTGTGGCATGCTCAGCTGGATTGGCAAGCCTGGATCTATTTTTAGACCCGGCTACTCAGCAAAACATTGATAGGATTGTTGATGCACATAAGCAATTTGCATTGAAAATTAAGGCTCACACAAAGATCAAAACGACAAGGCAAACAGGTACCATACTGGCGATGGAATGGGAGACGGGTTCTGATACATCTTACTTCAATTCGCTGCGCGACCGGCTTTACCAGTACTTCCTGGATGCCGGGATCATCTTGCGGCCATTGGGAAACGTCTTATATATTTTACCGCCATATTGCGTCACCAATGATCAACTCGGCTATATTTACAGCAAAATTGAAAGTGCCCTTGATGAACTATAAAAATGGAATTCAATAAACTATTATCTACCATAATTAATGACGACCAACTGCATGCACGCTGGTTAAATACGCTATCGTTGATGGAAAACACGGGCGCCCGTAAAATATCCGCCAGCGAAGACCCGGAAACGGTTACTTATATCATTCTGAAACATGCCGCTGAAGAACACAGGCACGCTTTCTATCTGAAAAAGCAGATCGAAAAAATAAAATCAGCAGAGTGCCCAACTTATACAAGTGATTTTTTGATCGCACCCAAAAGCAGCAGGTATTATTTGAATCAACTGGATATTGATGTTTGCAGGTATCTTAAGAAAGAACTGGACCTTAAAGGAAAAGCCCTACGTTTCGCAGCCTATTTATTGGTGACTTATGCAATCGAAGTACGTGCTGATGAACTGTACCCGGTTTACCAGGAAGAATTGGACAAAACAGGCAGCAAGGTGAATGTAAAATCCATCATCCTCGAAGAAGAAGGGCACCTGGAAGAAATGATCAACCAGTTGAAAAATTTTTCGCCCGATTGGCAATTCCATGCAGATAAAGCAGTGGAAATGGAAAGCCGATTATTCAATCAATGGGTGGGGCAATTGAATAACGAGGTCTGCAATTAATTATCAAATACTGTAAACAAAAATAGCGACGGGTTTATACCCATCGCTATTTTTGTTTATGCAGTTTTGTATTAACGACCGCCACCTGACATCGCTGCCAGATCGTCTTTGCTGATCTTATCGAAATCAGCAGGTATGCCGAAAGTTCCTGCTGGTGCTTTCTGATCGGTTACACTTGAAACTGTAATTTCAGTGCTTTGGCCTTGCTGAAATGCTGTGTATTGAACTGGGAACCCACCAATGGCTTTATAATATACAGGTATAGCTGTTGGGGGAACAGTGATATCATTTGTTACCCATATATCATAAGTTTTCTTGTCTTTGCTATCTGTAGCTACCACTTTTTTGCAGTTAAAACCAGAGATTTGTTTGGTTTCAGTGCCTGGTGCGAACGTAAGGGTTGGTAAAGTGCTCATTGCCTGTTCTACTTCGTCAGGTGTATAAATAGCTGCTTTTTTTATGGAGGCCACCGGAACATCCACTAATACTGCAAATGATTTGTGATTGGCATCCGATAATAATTTGATGGTTGCCGGGCCAGCTGAGAATGTTGCTGCGGTTGAATCCGCCCTGAAATATTCTTTGATCTCCACATCCTGACCACGCATGCTTGTTTTATAGGTAACAACGCCTTCAGTATAGGTTTTTTGTGCACTGGCGCTCATTACGGTTGCTGATAAAGCAATACCAAGAGCAACACTTAAAAATTTGATTTTCATACTTTGATTTTATTTAATACAATTTAGAGATTAATTGTTTTGGGTGCAAATATTTTGTTCAATTATTAGTTAACGCAAATTAGATAGGATAATTACCGATTTGTTACGTTGCAATATACGATAATTAGCGTGCTGACCTATGCTTTGCTTTTGCAGACTGGCTATCAGCGGATTTGAATTAGTATTATCAATTATCATTAGCCTGTAGTCATAATACTTATTTATAAAATCGATACTGGTAGCAGGATTGCCGGAAATATAGAGGTAGTCGGTCTTTAGTTTTTGTGTTAGTGTCGCGCCTTGCAATTGTTTATCAAATATCAATATTCGTTTATCCCGAAACTGTATGAGGTTATTTTCTTTTAATAGAAACGTTAATCTGCCACTGGAATCCGGTAATACTTTATGAACCGTGCTTACCTGGCAACTATCCAAATAAGGTTGTATTGAATATCGGTAAGTTTTGTCGGTATCATTCAGATCGGTAATTACCGCAGCTTCATTCCCATTTTTGAATACAATGCCTACATGCTTTCTCAAGTTCAGAAAGGCGATATTGTCAGACTGTGAGTGGTTCCATCTTTTGAAGCTAATACTTATCGCAAGTAACAGTATGCAAATTAGACTGATTTTGAGCAGCCAGGCCTTACGGTCATACAAAAAGTAGAATATACAGATGATTATTACATAAAGCAGCAAATACTCACTGGTTGTGATCCATATTTTA
>Ga0307517_10012761_pt1 | contig 11490 bp, 6 predicted proteins | sample 23_EM_MG_FD_194515 | JGI IMG/M metagenome (GOLD analysis project Ga0307517, IMG submission 194515) | Populus trichocarpa ectomycorrhiza microbial communities from riparian zone in the Pacific Northwest, United States - 23_EM | ecosystem: Host-associated > Plants > Roots > Unclassified | place... | reverse complement strand
TTGTCAACTTGTTTGTAAATTGTTTCAACACAGAAAAACAACTTAGAGTTGTGTATAGTAAAAAGTGTTGAGTTAGTAATTTTTATAAATATTTATTTATTTATTCTGAGAAATCCACAGGTTCATATGGCTAGATGGTAGTTTCTTGTTACTTGGAACAAGGACTTTTATTGAAATACAATTTAGAGAAATTGTCACAAAGAGACATTGTTTCCAATATTGTGATACGGTTTCCAAATTTTTGGGTGAGAAAATTATTTGTTATCAAAGAGAGATGAACTAATTTTAGTTGTTTGTAGGGCCCAAAGGTAAAATATTTAATTCAATTTATAAATAAAGCCTGATTTGGAGTTTAGGAGGTAATGTACAAATTTATTTATAAAAAATTGTTTCTTATTGTAGCTCTAGTATGTGAGTGATAACTTTAGTTTGGGTTATGAAAGATGGTTGCTGACTAGACCTTTACAGAAGGTTGGTCAAGATATATTTGTCATAAATTTCTCAATCTAAATTTATATGCACTGAATATCCAGGCAGTAAGTATTTTTTATGCAATTGTCAATTGCATTTCTGACTAGTCAAATGATCTTTGGTTATTCCAACTTAGGATGTAAGTGCTGTGTCTGATTTTTCAGCAGAAATGTTCTGATTAGTCAAATGACTTTTGTATATTCTAACATAGAATGTGAGTGCAGTGTCTCCAATTTCTCAGGAGGGATGTTTTGATTAGTCAAATGACCTTTGGATATTCCAATATAGGATGTGAGTGCAGTGTCTCTGATTTCTCAGGAGGATTCTGATTAGTCAAATGGCCCTGGATATTCCAACATAGAATGTGAGTGCATTGTTCCTGATTTCTCAGGAGGGATGTTTTGATCAGTCAAATGACTTTTGTAACACAGGTGGTAAGTCCAGTGTCTCTAATTTTTCAGAAGAGATGTTCTAATCAGTCAAATGACCTTTGCATGTTCTAATATAGATGGTGAGTTCAATGTTTCTAATTTTTCAGAAGGGATATTCTGATCAATTACATGAATTTTGCATATTCTAACATAGAATGTGAGTGTAGTGTCTTTAGTTTCTCAGGATAGATGTTCTAATTAGTGAAATGATCTTTGGATATTCTAACATAGGATGTGAGTGTAGTGTCTTTGATTTCTCAGAAAAAATGTTCTGATCAGTCAAATGACCTTTGGATATTCCAACATAGAATGTGAGTGCAGCCTCTGATTTTTCAGAAGGGATGTTTTGATCAGTCAATTGACTTGTGCATATTCTAACATAGATGGTGAGTCTAGTTTCTTAGGAGAAATGTTTTGAACAGTCAAATGACTTTTGCATGTTCTAACACAGGTGGTAAGTCTAGTGTCTCTGACTTCTTAAAAAGAATGTTCTGATCAGTCAAACAACTTTGCATATTCTAACATAAATTGTGAGTCTAGTGTCTCTGATTTCTCAGGAGAGATGTTCTGATTAGTCAAATGAACTTTGTATGATCCAATATAGGCAGTAAGCTTGGTCTCTCTGCTATCTCACAAGAAATAGTTTCAATGACCTTTGCATGTTCCAACATAGAATGTTAGTCTAGTGCCTCTGATATCTTAAAAGAGATGTTCTGATCAGTCAAATGCTCTTTGTATACTATAACATAGATGGTGAGTCCAGAGCCTCTGATATCTCAGAAAAGATTCTGATCAGTCAAACGCCCTTTGAATATAGACAGTGAGTCTAGTGCCTTAAGTTCTCACCAGAGATGTCCTGATCAGTCAAACAACTGTTGCATAAAATGACTTTGACATGTTCTAATATAGGAAGTAAGTTTACAAGTTCAGACAATATTTATTTTTTTTACATCAAAAAAATCAAATCTGAAAATCAATATAACAAACACTTTATTCAGATTGTAGGTAATTTATCCAAAAAGAACTTCTATATTCAACCATTTACCATTTGCTGACTTTTGGCAGTTTGTTTGTTTTAGTGTTTATATTTCTTTAATAATATAAATTTAATATGCATTTTCTAGATGGTAAGCAATTATATTATTAACTAATATGTTGAACATATTCTATTCCAGATTTTTTGCCAACAATTTCCTTGTGTATTTTCAAAAGTTGAAAATAAGCAATACCAAGTGAGTTTAATGCTCTATTATTAGTTTGAATGTCCTACTTATTATATATACAGGGACTTTCTAAATTTCATGCTATTGCTGGTATTATAAATTAACTATTTTGCAATTAATATCCAACAATTCCATTAGTTGTTGCTCTTTTAGCAGAACATTCTTTCTGGTTTTCTGGAAGAAATATAAAAGCACAGTTATCTAATGCCATCAAGTCCTTCAAATCTCAGAAGCACATCACCATCAGTATATTAAAGGCACAAGTTGAGACTGCATTCAGCAATGCCATTGATAAAGAAGATCCATTCAATGGATCATTAGTCACATGCTTGTATGTGACCTTATTTTCAACTTTCTATTTCAAACACTGACATATTAATTAGAATCACAAATAGTCTCTTTGTTTCCCCAAGCTAAGAAATCAAACCATGGGTTGCTATTTTTTTATCTTCAATTTTAAAACACTAACAGCTCTTCAGATGTATATGATACTTTGGTATCTGATCCACAAAATTTAAAAATTTAAAAAAATGCCACCTGGTGACCTGTATAATATTGATACTTGAAATAGCTATGGACAGCTCTGTTGGAAATATTCATGAAAATCAAACTTTACAATGAACTATAAGACTAAGTTTTCCTGCAAGAATCCAAAGTTTCATGCACATCAGTATTCTAACAGATAGCTTTTTCCAGTTGTACAACCTAAAAAACAGGAAAAAAACAAAAAAAAGTAGCAAGTCAAAAACCCAGGTATCTAATCTCAAAAAGCTGGCTATTTTTAGCATCCCTCAAGGAAACAAAAAAGTGGAGAAGCTGGAGCAAAAAAGTAGCTACAATTTTTAATCTACTAAAATAATAACTATTAAAACTATGACTAGCAGATGCTAGTGGGGAATTAAGTACTCTGAGTGGTGGCCTTTATATGGCCAACTGGCATCAGGGTTAGCTCGCTAGAAGCTCCCACTGCTCTGACTTGTTCCGATTGTCAGCGTTGATGGAATATTCTAGCGACCTAACCCTGAGACCCTTTACTTATATAAGACCACCATTTTTTTGCTCATTTCCCCCACTAGCATTTGCTAGTTGTATGTACGCTTCTTTAGTTATCAATATAAATATAGAAATATGTTAGCTTTTCCACTTTCCATGCTTTTGACCTGCCAAAAGCAGGCAAAAAAGCTGCAAAATGTGGAAAAGTGAAAAAGTAAAATGGTAGATTGCTGATGCAGTAGAGCCAAGCTTCAGATATAAATGATACTTTGGCATCTGATCCACAAAATCATAACAAAAAAAAAAAAAGTCACCTGTATAATATTGATTCTTACAATAGCTATGAATGGCTCTATTGAAAATATTCATAAAAATGATACTTCACATTCAATGAACTATCTAGGGCTGGTCACTGAATTTTCCTGCAAGAATCCAAAGTTTCATGCAATAGAGCCAAGCCCACAACATTCAAGTTAAGTCTTCCTTTTTGTTGGATACATTTGGAATCACAAGAAAGATCACACCAGAGTGAGACCAGAGAGGAACCAAAGGACCATAGATGGCTTGTTTGAGTACAACCTGTTTTGCTCATTAGATTGTTGGATAAAGAAGTCAATTGATCAATGTTAAGATATCTATAGTTTGGATGGCCAGAATACCCCAGGAGTTTGCTCCAGGCAATATCAGCATATCCTTGTAAGGCAAATGTGACAATCACTAAGAAGAATGAAATGAGATGCCGAAATTTTTCCCAGGCGCTTGCGAGCAGCATGCGGCCGCGATGGTGCTGCCGCCTCGCGTTTTTTGGGGAAAGTCCCTTAGCTTAGCAGTTTGTCGTCTGGCACCGTCCTCAATTTTGCTATCCCGGCAGGGGACAGTCTGCCAGGGCGCCTATCTTCTTTGTTGGGGGTACTCCACCTGTTTACACCGCTCGGCATGTCTGTCGTCATATTATGTAATATATTAGTTTCCGAATTTGGAGCGATAGTGGATTAAAAAGTAAAAAAAAGAACACTCAAGAGTCAAAACAAATTTCTGTTACTGATTCCACAAGTACCTGAGCAGAGCGAGGGGACTTGCTAGTTTATGTTATAAGGCACTTTTCATTTTTCCAACATCATCCAGGGATAAACTATTTTATGTTATTTTAACACTGCCTTGACCTTCATATAACTCTGAGTACTTGCATTTTCACTATCAAACAGTCAAGCACACTGCACCCGAGCTGATTAAACCTTAGACACACCTGTTGCAAAATACAATTGATTTACAATGGTGAGTACAAGTACATTAGCCTAGACATTTGCTAGACATTGGTGGGTTACATTCATGAAGTTTGAGTACTAACTACCTTTGGCCCTGATTTCAAGTAACTTTCAACACCCTATTGAGGAAAAGAGATTTAAGTGGAATTGAATGAATGGCAATGAAACAAACCTTGTTACCATCTGTTCGGTATTGCGTCTGCCTTTTGGCAAACCATTGCGCCGCTGTCATACCAGGAGTATAATTTGCGTCCTTGGAACTTTGGACTGCTTCTGCGATGAGGGGACTTTGACTTGACAAAGCTTCGAGGTAGACATCATTGGTTGGTCGAGCAAAATATACTAACGACCAACGCTCGAATCGTCGTTGGTCTCCAGGAGGGGGTCTATGCAAATATTAATTTGGAAATCATTCTAATTCGATTTCACTTACACTACACGATGAACTGCCGATTTCAGAATACCACCGCTTAAGATACTGAGGGTGTCTCCTATGTTACAAATGGTATATCCCGGGATAGGCTGCACGCGAGTGGTTATTGGAAGCCAATCCGATTGAATTCGAAAAAGATATCACCTTTACATATTTCCATTCACCGCTTCCGCCATTCGGAACAAGCACCTGAAGGCCACCAAGGCGGTTCGCCAGGAAAGAAATACTGGAGGAGATATCGATAAGCAGGAAGCTCTGAAGAAAGCAAAGCCGTTGAACTACGGTACCTTCCAAAATCCGTATGTTGACCGAGAGCGATCTTGGTATCCTTGGGAGGAGGTGGAACCTTGATACACCTCGATTCCGATATGCATTCCAATTCTGTGCGGTGGAGCGCAGCGAGCGTGCCTTCAGGAAGTCCCAGCTTCTGGTTGAACACGTCTATCAAGATGCTACTAGCATCGGCACAAGATTGGATGAACGGCTTGACAGCGTCTTTCATGCGGACATTGACGGTGGGAGGGTACACTTTGTGGACGACTCTTGGGTATGCGAAGGCGTCGTCCTTTGAAACGTTGATAAATTCTGCAAGGTCCGTGGAGCCATCTGCATCGGCGTATGTGGCACCAGCAACCTTGTAGCTGGTGGGACGGTTAGCACTTTCACTTTCACGAAGAGAAGAACAAGATGGCTTTCTCACCCAAACGAATCCCCTTTATTGCCTTGCCAATACTTCATTTTCTCCTCGAATGGCAAGGCCAGCGTTTCTCTTCCCATCTCGAACATGGGTTCGACAAAATCTTCGGCTTCATGATTCTTTAAGCTATGGGAGTAAATTGACTCCAATATATACAGCGGTCGTGGGTCGTTTCGTATGGACTTACTACCAAAAACCCCAGGTAGTCGCCGCTGTCCAAAGCGAGTCGGCTTGAGACTTGTCACCAGCCTTTAAAAGTTTATAGTCGATAACGAGGAGGTCCTGGACAGGAAGGTCGTCGGGAAATGGTGGCAAAATTGTCGGAGTCGACATTTGTGAAGATGGGTAAGGGTGCTCAGGAATTGGCGACATCGTCAGTACAAGCACTTTTTCTCGGTCCCCGGAATATGTATACCCGGAAGGTGTTTATGTTTATAGTTCATGGACATCACCACCTGAGAACTGGATTCGAGAGAGTAATTGGAGCAGGTGACCCCATGATGATGATGTGGGATACCAGGCATGTTCAACCCAGAGCAATCTGTGTCAGAGATGATCGATGACTGCTCTGCCAGTAATTTTAAAAATGGTTTGCACTACACAAGCCAACCTGTCGACCAACGAAGACAGTCCGGAGTAAAGAAGAGAATGGATTAAAACAAAGAGATGAAAAGTTCGTGATTCACCAAAATAAAGGGCGGGCCGTTCCCCCGCCCTCCTAACTCCTATTAAAAACTTGTCCCCGAACGAGACGACGATTAACTTTGAGAACTCGAACCTACTTGAACATGGCCCTGGACTTACCACGTCAACAACCCCAAGCCCTCTTAAGCGAGGCGCTTCCGCAGCTAGACACCTCGAATTCAACCACGAATGATTGATAGAGTGAGATCTGAGAATTTGTTTATTTACACCTGAATTCAAGGGCATGCGTACAATACAATAAATGCAGAGGGGGGGCGTCGATGAGGTAGATTCACTAGAAAGCAGCCAACGAAACTCAAAAAAGACACATGGGCCACGGAGATAATGTAGGAACGAGAAATGAGAATTTTTGAACGGGAACCCTTAACACCAAAAAAAAAAAGGGAAAGATAAAACATGGAATAAAGCCACGAAGACTTGGAAGTTGGAACGATGCTGTTGGTGCGGAACTGGTATGCAGCTTGAGAGGGCCCGGCCGGCGAGGGGTCGTTAATGAAGGTGGACATTAAACATTAAAAATGCAAGTGGGAGGGATAAATGATGGGAATAGTATTGGTGAAAGAAGAGAAGAGAAAATTGAACAAAATCTTGGGTCGATAAAGGATACAAAACAGATATGGTAATGGTACTGGAAATAGTACCGTTGGCCCTGGGTGATGACGAGAGGAGTATAAAGAAAAGGGCGTTGAAGACGACGAGGAGAGCGATGGGTAAAGAATAAATGGACCAGACAAAAAAGTATACTAATGACAACGTTATTGTGAGTGCTCGTAGGGACAACCATATAGTCCGTTCGTCTATTACATGCAATTCGTAACTTTAAAATGTACCTCCTTGAGAGGTTGATGACAACTAGACCGAGAATGTAGATTGCATGCATGTGCTGAGAGAGAGTGAGAGGATGAGACTGAGAATGAAGAAACAAAGAATCAGAAGATCAACGGCGTGAAATGGGTAAAGGGAAGAACCGCGGAAATCAAAACAAAGAATCAAAAGGAATGGAATGGGAAGGAAAGGAAAAAAGGTTCGTCTACTGGGTAGCCACCTTGACCATCTAAAAAAAGAGGTGTAAGTAACTGGCCCAAAAGAAAAGTAAAAGCGAAAACTCACCTCACGTGCCCAACGCATCGTTTTTCTAGTTTCCTCCGGCATACGGGCGCGAGAACGCAACTCATTGGCAACCCATTGCGAAAGGAACAACTGTTTAAGCTGACCACCCGAGAAACACTCCGCAAGATCACCAATGAGCCCATACGCCGTTCTTGTCAGGGTATCCGAGCGTTCGTCGTCCGCAAGGCACCGCTGGACGAGCTCCAAGACATTCTGAGAATGTGGGAGGAGCAAGGAGGCTAGAAATGGACCATTAGCTACGCTTGCGACTAAAATATCGAGGCCTTCGAACCTTTTTCTGATTTCTTGAGACCAGTGACGATGCCCGTGTAAGCCTCAAGGATACCTTCACGAAGTTGGCCAACATAGTCGACGAGATCGTAGTCAAGCTTTGAAAAACATTTTAGTAAACATTCCATTGCCAAAGGCATGATCGCTTACGGGGTTCGGTTCAATCGCACCCGCCTGCCTCAAGACCTGCATCGTCGTCTGCAGGTACGGCTCAAACGCAGGCCCGATCGCCAGAGCGATATCACCGAAGCAAGAAAGAACCGAGATCTTGACATTGCGGTTCAGCACGTCGCTGCCCAAGTTCTCTAACAATACCGTCATGAAGTTGGCAGAATATTGTGCACTCTGGTCGCCAAGGGCGCGAGAAATGTCGCCGATGATACCAACAGCGACAGTGCAAAGCTGGGTATCCTCGTGTGCTTTGAGAGCGGGGTAGAGGTAGGGCAGGAATGCTGGGATGTAGAGTGCAAAGTTGGATTCAAGAGCTGAGAGCGAAAGATGGTAAGTGAGCTGAAACTGGAAATGAACAGACGATCGTATATTTACCGGAGGCTAGTGCACCGACGACGAGGAAAGCATCCTCAAGGACTGTTGAAGTCTTTCCTGCTGATTGGACGAGTTGCAGGACGACAGTCATGATACGGTCAGCGAGTGGCCGAATGCCTTCGTTCAATTTGCGAATAACACACTAATAAACATGTCAGCTGAAAAGAGCCAGGAAGAATGGATTGCAACTGACAATGACGACTCCGCATAGATTGCTTTGAAGCTCGTTCCAGTTATTGCGGTCATCAACACCGAGGATCTGGTTCTATAAGCAAGAAGATGAATCAACAACAACAATAATAATTGAGCTGACGCAGCAACACACCTGGATAGTCATCAGGTGGTCCATTCGCTGCAGAATAGTAACAGCGGTCGTCTGAACTACACCAATGGCATCAGGAGTCGCCTGTGTTAGATACGAAGTGATGGCCTCATAAGCAGCTGTGCGATAATTGGCTTCGTTGCCAGTACTTTAAAAGAAAAAAGAAAAAATTAGTTTAATAAAGAAAATCATATGGCGGAACCATGTCACCTATCAGTCACACGTAACAGAGCCTGGACCACACCTTCGTAGTATGGCGACAGAGGCCCGTTTTGGGGAGGCTCTCCGTCGTCCTCATAGTAAATCCCGTATTGATCCGCAAGGTTCATAAGAGCCCAACAACAGTTCGCAACGATGCGCGGGCTATCCTGCAAGCCAGTGACCAACGCCGAGATCAGAGGGTGGAGGTGCACATCGGGCTTGATCGACGCAATCAAAAGGTCGCAAATGCGACCCAGCGTCCAGGCAGTGGTATCCTTGACATGCAAATTACTATCGGTCATCATATCGATAAGGAGGGGCAGCGCCTGATCAACTAGAGGCTTGAGGACGGCCGGATCTGGCCCTTCGAGGATAGAGCCGAACGTCATAATGGCGGCTTCTCGTTGGTGCCAATCAACGGATTTGATATGAGCTTCAATGAAAGGAATGACGGCGGGAACAACTGAATCTTGCACAGCACCAGCGAGGAGGGCAAGGCAGGTGGAAGCAGCCATGGATACGTTCCACTCGTCGTCCTCTGCATCTTCTTCTTGTCGAGTCAAAAGAGTTAGAAGGACGGGCACAATTTCGGGCAGGGCAATTTTGGCGAAGAACTTGGATTCGGTTTCGGGGATGTCACCATATTCCTGCGCCTTTTTATTAACCCTGTTAGTATTCAGGGAAGTAAATCGAAGAAATGGCGGTCGTACTTCCTGGGCCTCAATCGCAAGATCAACCTCCTCCTCACACACAGTTGACCAGAATTCGACTGCTTGAAGAGCTACTCGTTCATCAGAATGTCTCATGCCAACAACAGTGAGCTGAAGAAAAACACGAATGGGGGAAAAAGAGAAAAGAATGAACAAATTTTAGAAGAGGTGCTGAAGAAAAAAATGACTCACTCCGAAAAGAGCTTGTTCCATATAAAGTGCCATCCTATCATAGTACAAACTCATTATGCGTACAAGGCACTCAAAGGCTCCAACTTGGACAGCGACAGAGGGATTCTGTGTGGCTTCACATACGACCTGCATGATGTAGTTCCGTTCGCCCTAATCGTAGACAATGAGTTTTGAGACAAAAAAAATAACAGAACCACGATAGTGAAAAAACATACATCTCGATCAAAGTTTTCTCGTACAAACTCAAGGGAATTATACAGAGCATGAATTGCAGCCAATTGAACGTCCGAGGATGGCTCCTCTTTCCGGGCACCGTGGATAACAGCAGTCAAAATTTCGTTTGATCGCAAACTCAGGATCTCGGGTTTCTGGTAACAATGAACTTTAGGGCGCTAAAACCCAAAACATGAGACAGCACACTCACAATCGCTTCGCAGATATATCCAATAGTTTGGAGGGTCGAAATCCTAAGGTTGGCATTGCTCTGGTTGTTGACAAAACCAAGAAGGATCTCAATCAACTCTGGCCAATGGCTCTGCGGCAACTCCACCGCAGCAATGGCTGAAACGACCTGGGAGGCAAAGGCACCAGCCTTGGCGTTGCTCGAGCCGAGGGTCATGAGCGCATCCTGTTTGATTTTGGCCTTGGTTTCGTTGTTCAGTGAAAGCCATCTAGTGATCATCTCATTTTGGCGCGAGCTCTCCTGCGATCGCGAGACAATGTGAGCATACGGGCGCGCAGGTCGGGTTTGCGGAACACGTACACGGGCAGTCAATGCATTTTTGAGGGCCAGACCGGCGGCGTTACGGACATGAAGTGGTGTTGCCTCGTCGACGAGCACCGATGAGAGCATCAACATGTACTGGGGCTACATCGCGACGGGAGTGTTTCAGGGAAAAAAGGGGCAAAAATACATAAAAATGAAAGGAGCATGGATTGTAGAACGCACATAGTTGTCCTGAGCCGCCGTTTCCATCTGCTGGGTGGCATCTTGACGCGTATTGGCGTCTGAGTGAAAGATATGAGTCCCATCGCGCGTCGGAAGGAAATGGAGGAGGGCAGCATACCTGCAGACAAGGTATTTGCGAGGAGTTCCCTTGCGTTCATGGTGGTAGGGAAGGAAGGACTGTCTATGTGGTTGAGAAGAAAGATGAAAAACGGATCCAAAAGAGCCAAAGCCCAATTGCCGCTTGTTTGCCACAATTGGGCTGGATTTTAATTTTTCACAGCCGCCCTATCTTTCTCCTTACTCTTTCTCAATAATAATGGCAGATCGGGTAAGCTCTCTCCTTACTCTCTCACTTCTCCGCATATAAACTGACATTTTAGGGTCGCGGTGCAGCTCGAGGCGGACGAGGTGGTCCCATAAAACGTCCCATTGGAGGCCCACATTCCTCAGCATCATCAGCCGAGAAACCCCGGCGCGAGGCTATCCTTGATCTCTCTAAATACGTAGACGAACGCATCCGAGTCAAGTTCACCGGCGGGCGAGAAGGTATGTACCGCTATCATTACGATGAAGCAATCCTGAAACACCTCATCCAGTGACCGGTATTTTGAAGGGTTACGATCAACTCTTGAACCTCGTTCTGGACGATGTTACAGAGGAGCTGCAGTGTGCGTTAATCCAGGGATTTAATGAAAACCCCAAGCTCGCTGACCCTTCCCAACAGTGCCAGAACCCCACACGCGTTCCCTGGGTTTAACTGTCCTCCGCGGTCCAACGATAACAGTCCTCAACCCAGTGGACGGATCAGAGGAGATAGCGAACCCCTTCTTGCCTACAGAGCAATGATAATTTTCTCCACGACGTCTCTTCCCTGCCTTACTAAATATCTCCTGTGTATCCCACATGTCCTTGGCCTCCTGCTGCCTTGTCCCTTAATAGTAAATATGAAAA
>Ga0307517_10012760_pt1 | contig 11490 bp, 10 predicted proteins | sample 23_EM_MG_FD_194515 | JGI IMG/M metagenome (GOLD analysis project Ga0307517, IMG submission 194515) | Populus trichocarpa ectomycorrhiza microbial communities from riparian zone in the Pacific Northwest, United States - 23_EM | ecosystem: Host-associated > Plants > Roots > Unclassified | place... | reverse complement strand
AAAATAACACCATTGTCTAAAAATAGAAGACTCGTTAATAGTTTTGATGTTAATCCCTAAAAATAAAAGAATTCATCAATCTTGGCTTTTAAACGAATAATTTTGACATTAATCCATAAAAATAAGAGATTTTTATTTGGACAAAAATGTTAGATGTTAATTCTTAAAAATAGAAGATTTTATCAATTTATTTTTAAAAACAAAAAAATTTGATATTAATTCCTAAAAGTAAAAGATTTAGCCAATTTTGTTTAACAAAAAAAAAAAAAAATTCGTTGTTAATCCATAAAAATAATAGATTTTATTGAATATTTTGATTTTGATTTTTTTTAATATTAATCTCTAAAATTAATAATTTTTATCGATTTATTTTTAACAACAACGAATTCAAATATTTAATTAAGTATGAGATTAGTATAGAGAAAAGAAAATTAAAAGAGAGAAAAAAATACTTGCTTATTGTAGGTTTTATATGCACGCATAAAATGAAGACAAAACATCTAATGCATGATCAAGTGAACATGATTTGCTGTTGCTCACTGTTGCTACGGTCTTCGCTGTTTTTGTGGAGTCCAAGCTGCTGCAAGGACCTCTTAAGGGAGGCTGATGTTGGTGTTCTCTTCGACTGTTGTCACCTGAAGATGAGGCTGAGGCTGTTGGATGTTCAGATCTCAAGAGAAAACAAGGGACACGCTACTGCTACCTTTACAACGTTACTTCTGCTGCGTAGTACTATCGTTTCAGCTTGTTGTTGTCTTTCCTCTCTGTTTATCTCTTTCGAAAACTCTAAGCACTTTCCTTTTCTTCTTGTTTCTCTTCTCCCTGCAGCCTCTCTCTCTCTCTCTCTTTTTCGCCTTCTCTTTTCTTCCCCTCTCGATTTACTACTCTCACTGTTTTTCTTTCCTCCTTTTCCCTCCAACTTCTTCCTTCTTCTTTTTTTGTGCTCCTCCCTCCTTCTACTAGAACCTCTATTTATAGTCCTAGAAGAAATCCCTAGAGCACTGCTGTCTTGGCCAAATCATGGCCTTTGATTTGAGTCAACTAATCTTGGCCAGCCAACCATACATAACTTGGCTGTTTCTGTCCTGTTTTTGCAGCTGTCATGGGGCTGCGATGACTGAGGTTTTTGAACTTTATGTGCAGCTAGTACAAGAGGATGAATGGAGGTATATTTGTCTTCATTTTGGAGCAACAAAATAGGAACAAAGGTCATGACAACATGTGCTGTATTGGCAGCGTTTGGAATGGTGGTATAATGCACCATCTTTTTGGTGTATTTGCAGCTTGAATGAAGGACAAGAGGGTGGTTTTTCGCCAGCAAGCATGAACTTGGAGGCCAAAGTGCTTTCTTTTCAGGAAGATAATGTCGAAATTAACAAGCATTTCTTGATTTTCTGTGGGTACGAGGCAGGAAGATGTCTTTTGTTTGTTTGTCTCGACGGTTAAAAATCGTGAAATGGTTTGAAAACACAATTTTTTTTAATTTTAAAACAAAATTATAAGAAAAGTAATCAAAACGAGGGTTAAAATCGAGTCTCGGTAAAAACATTTTGTTAGAAGGGTCAAAATCCCAACGTATTTTTTATTTTTTCACCCTTTTTAGATTTTTTAAAAATATTTTGGAACGGGTTAGGGTTCTGAATCCAAATTATTATGTTTAGGAAGCACATTGAAGAATATTAAAAAGTTGGAGGACTAACTAAAAAAAGGTTTTTCCAAAATAAAACTGATCCCACCTCTGCTGCACTATATAAATAGCCAAAACACACCGTATCCCACACAATTTCTCCCTCTTTCTGAATCCAAAATGGCAGTGGATCCGATCCAAATACTTCCACCTCCAAGATCCGCTACCGATTTCTTCTCGGACCCGCTCGATTTCCACCCGTTATGGTTTAAACCGGACCTTTTCCTCTCTCCGAACTTCGACTCCGACTCTTATATTTCGGAGCTCCGAACTTTTGTCCCCTTCGACACTCTCCGATCGGAACTCCAAGCACACTTAACTTCCCTGAATCACGAATTAATCGATTTAATCAACCGTGATTACGCAGATTTTGTTAATTTAAGTACCAAACTGGTCGATGTGGATTCTGCTGTCGTTCGGATGCGGGCTCCGTTATTGGAGCTCCGAGAGAAGATTGAAGGGTTTAGAGGGAGTGTGGAGTCGTCTCTTGTGGCTCTGAAGAATGGATTGGAGCAGAGATCGGAAGCGGCGGCGACTAGAGAGGTTTTGGAGTTGTTGCTGGACACGTTTCATGTCGTTTCTAAGGTATGAGGTCGTTTTGTTTGATTGGATTCTGTCGTTTTGGTGATGTAGTAAGATTTACTAAATCTAGCTACAATTTGTGTAGAATTGGAATGTCGTTTTATTGATTGGGAGATGTCATTTTTGGGATGAGTGTGTCTTGTAGAGTGAAGAAGGTGCTAGATCTTAGAAGCGTGTAGAATTGGATTTCATAATGAAAGGGATTGTTTCTCTAATTAGGTTTTCGAATATGATGAATTCTTTTTTCATATTTTTTGTAGTAATTTTTATTTATATGTATTTTGATGAGTGCAGGTTGAGAAACTAATAAAGGAGCTACCGAGTGTGCCTGCTGATTGGTCGAATGGAGATGTGAATTTAACAGAGAAGAATGCTGCAAGCAACGGCAGCATTGAGAATGGGACAAATGTAAGAGAGACTCAAAGCATGCTTTTGGAGAGAATTGCCAGCGAGATGAATCGACTTAAGTTCTATATTGCTCATGCACAGGTCTGTGTTTGCTCATATCTACTATTTTTTTTTTATATATGCGTAGGAACAAGTTTTATAGAATTCTAGTTCAAGGGCTGTTGAAAATGCATAAGCATATAAAATGAAGTAAAGTCCATGATTTTTTCATAGAAGGTCATACAATTTGTGCTCATGTCTATTCTCTCTTATGCCAGTACAGAACCTCCCTTTCATTCAGAACATGGAGAAGAGGATTCAAGGTGCGAGCTTGTTGTTGGATGCAAGTTTGGGACATTGTTTTGTAGATGGACTGGAGCACCGGGATGAAAATGCAATCTATAACTGCTTACGTGCTTATGCTGCAATTGATAATACCAGTAGTGCAGAAGAAATTTTTCGCACGACTATTGTGGCTCCTTTAATACAGAAAATTATTCCACATGGACCATCAGGAGGGGTTGTTGGGGCATCAGGAGATGGACTTGAAATTGATTACCAAGAAATCAAGAAATGCACTGAGAAGGACTGTAAATTCCTTTTGGAGATATCTTCTGCTGGTACTTTCATTTACTGATTTATCACTTTCACCTTACAACTCGGCAAAGCCTCTGCTCAATTATTTGGCTAATCGGCTTGTATGAAATAGATCAATGTTTGTAGCTTTGTTTTTGGCCTGGAGTTGATCTGTTGATTCTTGTCAACATCTTTCTCTTGAGGTGCCCCTGATCCAAGCTGCATTACTGCTTAACATATCTACTGATCTCAATTGCATGGGGGGCCAATTTATCTGTCTTTATTTCATTTTTTTGGTGTCACCCTTCTCTGTCACCCTGTTTAACTTGCATGTTTTGGGTAAATGTTGTTTTACATAAAGCATTGGAATTAAATTGTTGTGCCCTGTTGAACAATCTTCTATATTATACTTGTATACTTGCTAGTTATCCTGCTGTTATTTTAGTGTAAATACATTTTTCAGAACTTGTATCCCTTTTATCATGAAGGCATGCCATAAATATACCAGCTCTGTTCCTGTGTCTTTGAATGCAACTTATTGTTTCCTTTTTGTTTTTGTTTTTTTTCCCCAGAAAATTCAGGGTTGCATGTATTTGATTTCCTGGCTAATTCAATTCTGAAAGAGGTTCTCTCTGCGATTAAAAAGGGAAAGCCAGGTGCTTTTTCCCCTGGAAGACCTACTGAATTCTTGATAAATTACAAATCAAGCCTAGATTTCTTGGGTCATCTTGAAGGTAGCATGTGGCACCTTTTTAACACTTGATTCTGTTTTACATTACTCCCTCAGGATTAAGAAAGTTTGCAGGCTGATATGATTACTCTGTAAGATTATATGAAAATGTATTGTGTTCATTGTAATTATAATGTCCAATTGTCATGCAAGGCTATTGTCCATCCAGATCTGCTGTCACTAAGTTTCGAGCTGAAGCCATCTACGTTGAGTTCATGAAGCAATGGAATGTTGGGGTTTATTTCTCTTTGAGGTATGCAGCACAGCTTCTTTTCTTTTCTCGTAAGTTTATTTTGAATTGACATATCTGTTGGTCTAATTTTATTTAGTGCATTGGTACATCCTGTCATGAGGCTGATTGTGCATCTGCTAAAGACAGGTTCCAGGAAATAGCTGGTGCTCTGGATTCTGCACTTGCAACAACCAGTCTTATACCAGTTCACAATTCACCTTCTGGTAATGGAAGTTCTCAAGATTTAACATTAAAACAAAGCGTCACTCTTTTGGAGAGCCTGAGATCTTGCTGGAGAGAAGATGTTCTCATCCACTCCTGCTCTGACAAGTTTCTTCGCTTAACATTGCAGCTTCTTTCAAGGTCAGTTTGCTTGAGAATGGACAAGTCCATTGAGAATCAATAATTGACTACTATTATTTGCTTGTTTGGATACTTTTTTGGATATAATATCTAATAAATAATATCTAAAATCTTTGTGTTGATTAACAAACATTTGACAGATTTTCAAATTGGTTGTTATCTGGGCTGGCTGCTCGTAAGACGGGTAATACTGGCTCCAACTCCGGATATGAATGGGCAGCTTCAGCAGTTCCTAATGATTTCCTCTATGTATGTGCTGTGTCATGATTCTATTATTTGTCTTTTGTGTGACATGAATATAAGCCTTGAAATCTTGATCAAAAGAATGCCTTAAGCTAAAGGTCTTGATATCTCATTGTGTTATACACCCCCCCACTCTGGACCATTTTGCAGTCTAGTGTGGCTAATGCAAACCATTCCTGGAACATGTACACCCACTATCCTTGGTCTTGCTCAAGTGAGACAGAAACTTTGCATCAAGTGAGACATGAACTCGGAACTTTCTCTATGTGAGCCATCATCCCACCACTTACACTTCATAGCCCTAACGTTTTTACATTACTTGAGTGATGATGCTAAAGATAGCAACTTCTTTACTTAATTTATTTTACCAGCTAATGAAGCAACTTACACCACATTATATGGTAACTATTTAATGTAATCGTAGCAAGTGTGCACGGAATGTGTTGATTGTCTTGTTACTGTGATTTAAACGTGTTGATTGTCTCGTTACTGTGATTTAAAACACTCCTAAATTTAGGTTCCACATTAATTTACTGTAAATAAGTATTAATCCCATATGCATGAGTAACAATGATTGTGCTTAACCAGCATTTTGATAGAGGTTCTTTGATTTGCAGATTATTCATGACATAAATTGTTTGGCCACTGAGGTTTGTGGAGATTACCTTGAGCATGTGCTTCAGCTTCTATCTTCATGTTCCGCTGATGTACTTGATCTAGTAAAACAAAGCATTTTACAAGGTGGGAAGTCATTAAATGACTTAACACCTTTAGCTATCAATGCAATCACAGATGCACTAGTTGATGAGGCTGTTAAGGTGAGCTGCATTTGGGATTGGCTTTGTTTAAGAATGCTTGGCTTCCTTCTGCCTTGGACCTTTTCTAGATGTAATACTGCCATAAAAAGTTATTTATTAATGGATAGTTTGACATATTGAAACATTATCCCTGACTCTTTTAAATTAGTTTTTTGAACATTTAGTAACAAAGATTGTTGCACAGGGCTTGAAAGACGTAAAGGCAATTGCTACGACTTTCAGGATGACTAATAAGCCTATTCCTAGCAGACATTCACTCTATGTATCCGGGTTGTTAAGCCCCTTAAAGAAGGTACATATAGTCTTCTTTGCTTGTAACTTTTTTTTTAGCTCTGGTTCCAGCCTTCCAGAGATGTAACTTGTCCTATATTGTAATGAGCTTTAAACATACGGATGCTGTCGTGAATTAGTTTTATTATGAACTTTGCATTGACCCCATGACTTTGCTTCTAGGATTTTCTGGATATGGAAAAACACAACCCTTATTTGACTAGGGAGACTGTTAAGGAGTTACGGCATGGTGCTGCAACTGAGATTACTGGTCGTTATTATGACATGGTTGTTGAAATCGTCAGTGTGGTTAGTGTCCAAATTATATATATTTTTAATCTGACTGGATCTTTATTTTGAAATTCTTGACTTTAATATGTCCATTCATCATGCTCAGGCTAGGAAGACAGAGTCTTCACTCCAGAGATTAAAGAAGGGTGCCCAAAGACGAGCTGGAGTAAGCTCAGATGTGTCAGATCCCTCTGTATCTGATACTGACAAGCTATGTATGCAATATTTCCTTGATATTCAGGTGAGGATTGTCCTTCATCTCCCTCTATCTTTCACCATTGTTGTGCACCCATAAGCACAAGCATGCATACAGCCACAGTCACCTCCCCACCCATATAGAGGAACAGTTGGCGTGTATGTTTGCAAATCAAATGGTCTTTGCTTTATTGGATTTACATGTATGCAATTTATCAGGAGTATGGACGTAACCTCTCTACCCTTGGGGTTGATGCAAAAGAAATTCCTGCATATCGATCCCTATGGCAATGTGTCGCTCCCCCAGATAGACAAAACGTGATTGATTTGTGAGAGATGGCATTGTTTGCCAACCAGTTACTAATCTACTTTCATTTGTCAATTCCCTACACATTTATTTGGTGTAAATTGAAGTCAGTGTGAAGTCCCTTTTTTTTTTCTTTTTTTCTTTTTAATCTTAATCCATGAAAATATCCTATGTTCTTACTAGTGTTCCTTTTCTTTTCATTTTTTTATGAGAAGAAAGAATTTTGTAATAGCTACTTTGATTTTTTTACATAATGTTTAATTCACGAGTAAATAAAGAAGTAACTTTTAATATTGTGGTTTATTTTTTTTTTTAACCCTGTTTGTTTTTGTGTATTGAAAAAATTAAATTTTGTTTTATTTTAAATTATTTTTTTTGTTTTCATAATGATTTGAAGGGCTGAAATTAAAAATAAATTTTAAAAAATTAAAAAAAATATTATTTTAATATATTTATACAGTAAAGTAGCTCATGAGTGGAGACGGGAGTTTCCATTCACAAATGCCATAAAAAAAATTAAGTTACGTAAATACATGGGGTAAGAAACGTGGGTTTTGTCCCTCAAATTCTATGCACATAGTTTGTAGTTAAGCAGTGTTTTTTGATTTTTTTTTAAATTATTATATTTTAGTAGTTTTAGATTAGTTTTGATGTGCTATATCAAATAAATTTTTAAAATAAAAAAATAAATTATTTTAATATATTTTTAAATAAAAAATACATACATAAACCTTCAAATTTTCCCGTCAGGCAAACTGAGCTGAACCTAGAGGTGGTATCTTTGACCTCTAGGAGGGGTTTGCCTTTTCTTCTCCTTGGGAGCCACGGATTGGGCTCCAACTTGGAAAGCAGCAGTAAGTAGCTCTCGCTGTATTTTCCCGCTTAAGATTGCCACCAACGTATCTAGCTCTACTGCGGGGAGTAGTCACAGTTGAAGTTCCATCCCTTGGAGATAAATGCTTGGCCTCCACGTCTGCCCTCAGTTTGCCATCACCTTTAGTACTAGGAAAACGTGTTGCACGAGTGGATGCAATTTCTTGACTCCAGTGGCTATCCTGAAAGAACTCAACAAGTTTTGTCTTCTTCAAGACAGGTGTGCTGCTTTTTTGATCACTGGCGTGGTCACTCCACGATGGATCTTGTAAGAGCTCAGAAAGTCTCTTGTTTTCATCTTTTGGAGAAGCTTCTTGTTTGGACTCCCTCTGTTCCTGGATGGCAGCTGGCATGCTATTACGATCATAGATGAGATCAACAAGTTTCTTCCCTCCCTTTGTTGGATTTGGCTCCCGTTTGGAATCGCTTATTTCGTCAGGTTGGGGTGACCCCTTCATGCTGCTTTGGCGGCTCGAAGCATTGCTATAGTCTGAATATTAAAAACAACAAATCAAAGGATTTTCAAAGCCCAGAAAATCGCTAAAAACCTGCAATTCTTTTGGGTGATTGATGTGTTTTCTGGCTGTAGCCTCTCTTGTGTCATAACAGAGAGAATCGCAAGGAACAGACAAGGCATAGGATCATAAAACCTCATCCTTATCGAGCTTCTGCAGTGTGCTGTTTAGGTTATCAACTTGAAATTCTCGATGCATGCTTCAACTCATTTGTACAAGACAAGAAAGAAATGTGAAGAAATTAAGGCAGAGGAAATGTATCTTACCGTTTCTGACACTGAAGAAATCATCATCAGAGTCTGATCCTAGCCAGGCTTGACAATCATAGAAGTTCTCTTCCCTAACTGCATATAAAATGCAACGATGATTTACTTTTTACGTATATAAGCAGCTTGCAAAGCTAGAATTGTGAATGGAACATGAAATTGTCAAGAACGTAGGAAACTCAAGGTAGTCAGCATCTATAGATTTCTGTTTCCAGTACCCGGAGGTCTATATTACACAGACTTTTTGCCCGGGACATGTTCACAAAATTATGATAAAATCTGAACATTTTACTTCATAATTCTGATTAAATGTCTTCGGAAACTGTGCGAGAATAATTGATGCAATGAGCAGAAGAAATTAACCAATCATACCTGTATCTTGGGATTCTGTCACCGGTGGTGCAGTTAAAGACTGATCAGAATCCAAACTGTTTTTTCCAATTGGATTATCTGCAACGACAGGACTTTCCGTGGAATAAGATGGATTAGAAACCTTGTCTGTTTCATTACTTGATGAGTTTGATGTTTCGCTGACTGAAATACCGATGTCTTGGGACTTCCTCTCGGGAAGCACCATGAAAAACTGATCAGAATCCAAGCTGTTTTCAACCAATCGATCATCTGCAGTGACTAGACTTTCCTCAGAAGATGGCATGGATAGTTTGGTTGTTCCATTACTCATGGCTGAATTTGGTGTTTCATTGACCGAAACACTGATGTCTTGGGAATTTGTTGAAGGTGGTGGTGCTAACAAAGACTGATCAGACTCTAAACTGTTCACGGTGATAGGATTATCTGTATCGACAGGACCTCCTGAAGAAGATGGCATACAAACCTTATCCTTTTCATTACTTGAAGCTGCACTCGGTGTTTCATTGATTGGAACACTGGTGACTTGAGAATTTGTCACTAGCGGCTCCGTAGACGTCTGATCAGAATCCAAGCTGTTTTCAACCAAACGATCATCTGCAATGACCAAACTTGCCTCAAAAGAAGACGGCATAGACACCTTGGCCATTCCATCACCCATGGCTGAATTCTGCGATTCATCAACTGAAAAAATGATGTATTGGGAATTTGTTGAAGGTGATGCTAACATAGACTGATCAGACCCTGAACTATTCTCGTCGATAGGATTATCTGTACTGACAGGACTTCCCGAAGAAGATGGCATACAAACCTTGTCCTTTTCATTACTCGAAGTTGAACCCCTAGTTTCTTTGATTGAAACACTGGTGACCTGAGAATTTGTCACTAGCGGCTCCATGGAAGACAGATCAGAATCCAAGCTCTTTTCAATCAATTGATCATCTGTAATGACCAGACTTTCATCAGAAGAAGAAGGCATAGATGCTCTGGCCGTTCCATCACTCATGGCTGAATTCCACGCTTCCTTGACTGAAAAAATGATGTATTGGGAATCTGCTGAAGGTGGTGCCAACAAAGACTGATCAGACTCCGAACTGTTTTTGTCGATGGGATTATCTGTAATGACAGGACTTCCCCTAGACGGAGACGGCATACAAACCTTGTCCTTTTCAACACTTGAAGATGAATTCAGTGTTTCATTAATTGAATCGGTGTTTTGGGAATTGGTCACTAGCGGATCCATGGAAGACAGATCAGGATCCAAGCTGTTTATGGCAGGCTTATCTGATTTGGCAGGAGTTTCCTGAGAAAAAGATAGCATAGAAACGTTGTCTATTTCATTTGTCATAGCTGAATTCAATGTTTCATTGACTGAAACACCAGTGTACTGTGAATTTGTCACAGGCATAGCTGTGGTAGACTGATCAGAATCCAAACTGCTTTTGGAAATTGTATTACCTGCAATGACAGGAATTTCCTCAGAAAAAGATGGAAAAGAAATGTTGTGTGTTTCATTGCTCATAGTCATAGATGAATTTAGTGTTTCCTTGACTGAAACGCTGATGTCTTTCGAGTTTACCACTGGTGGCACCATGAAAGACTGGTTGGAATCCAGCCAGCTATTGGTACGATTATCTGCATCCGCAGGACTTTCCTTTGAAGATGGCATGGAAAGTGGAAACCTTGTCTGTATCGATTTTCGTTGATGAGTTTGGTGATTTGCTGACTGAAACACCGCAATCCATTTCTATAGATAAGGCCCTTTCCTCACTATGTTTCAATTATTATTTTTTTATTCTAAAATTTCACAAGAGGAGGAGAAAAGGAAGAAGAGGAAATGCAAGTTGGCTTTTAGGTTGATTTGGAAGAAAGAATACACCTCGAAAAAACAAGAATAAGAAGTTAAGAACAGAACAAAAGGTCGTAGAAGTAGCAAGGGCATTGGTAATGCCGATTGCCAGACAACAGTTGGCATTCTAGCTTGCATTTCTCTTACTATGTTGTCCAAAATCAAGATAGAGACATCATGAATACATCGAAACTACAGAAATTTACATGTTCTTTTCCTACTTATACGCCCAAAGTTTACATCGAAACAGAGGAAAGGACTCAGCCCAGAGGATGTAGTTTGTTTGGATTTTAGCTTGTTAGTTAAGTTATTGTCTAGGATTATACACAGGTTGTAAGTTTTAAAATTAACCTAGTTTTAAAGGGTCACTCCTGTTTATTTATTTTATTTAATATTTTTTAAAGTTAATTTTTTTTTTAATTTTTTTCGGTGTTTATTTAATTGAAGATTGGATTCTGTTTTTTTTTTTAATTTTTTGTGTACTTTGTTTTATTTTTTGTTTTTTATTTGATTGGGTTCTTTCAGGCTTTTTTATTTATTGTTTTTTATTAAGTTTATTTTTATAAATAAATTTAATCCTTGAGTTGATTGATTTGTTAATTATAGAAAGATAATCACTCTTTTTTTTTTTTTTTCCGCGGTGTTGCTCTAGTGACCTATTTGGTTTTTTTTTGTTTGTTTTAGTTAATTATTATCAAGTATTTTTATATGATTCTTCTACTATCGTTTTCTATCAAATTATTACATTATTCAATTTTACTGGATTCAATCAAGTTAATTACTTGAGCATCGATTTTTTCTTGCTTCTTTATTAGTACTATCGTCACCTAAACATTCATATTATATATTTTAAAAAAACTAATAGCCTGCAGTGTACCACAGGTCCCAAGTCTGGTCCAAGCTAAAAGCCTCTCTCAAATCATGCAACTTCTCTCCT
>Ga0307517_10012759_pt1 | contig 11491 bp, 9 predicted proteins | sample 23_EM_MG_FD_194515 | JGI IMG/M metagenome (GOLD analysis project Ga0307517, IMG submission 194515) | Populus trichocarpa ectomycorrhiza microbial communities from riparian zone in the Pacific Northwest, United States - 23_EM | ecosystem: Host-associated > Plants > Roots > Unclassified | place... | reverse complement strand
CTCTCTCTCTCTCTCTCTCTCTCTCTCTCTCTCTCTCTCTCTTTTTATAATCATTTCCATATGTTCGGTCATATATTTTTCCCGGGCTTTAATTTTCCTTGGTAGTTATGGATAGACGGGAGCAAATTTATAGCATGTTATTGCCATCATTTCAAGACTGCCAGTACGTCGTCCACTCTGAAAATGCAAAGTTATGATTAACAGAGGTTAATTTCACATATCGTCATCCATACATGATTCTTGTGATCATAGCTAGCTTTGGAATCATATATACCTTTCCTCACAGCTTGTTCCTTCGAGAATTAAGAAGATCTGTGTTTCCTTAGGACCATCGACATGCCTGAGGCAACTACTAATGACATTGGTGAAGCAATTCATGTTTGTTGAAGAGGCTAATCTTTTGTGAGCAATTGATGTATTTTTATTTGGAAATGAATGGGAAATTTGAAAAGTATGAGGATTAAAACGGGAAGTATGAAAATATTAAAGGAGCAATTGCCTTCCTTGTTACCTAGCTTCACCACCGAGAAGTGATGAATCAACTAGCAAGAAAAGCAGGATTTAGTTGCGATGCAACCACAATATGTTAAGGATTACCACACTTGACACACATCAGCAGTTAATTGAGGCTTGAAATCTTCAATTATCAGTTCTTATTATAAGAATAACACATAATTACGAGTTTCAATTCAGGATCAACCCGATCAAAACCCGAGTAGTAAATCAAGTCAACTCAAATTTTAACCCTTTTTTTAACATATTATTTTAATAAAAAAAACTGAGTTTTCCACACCAGGCACAAAACTCAGATTAGCCGGCAGGCAGGGCGGGGTCTCATGATTGGAATAATAAACTAAGTTGCTCTTACGTTCTAACAAGGCATGGCTTAAATACAAGCTACCAAGTCTAATCCATGGCTTAAACTACTGCCATCCTCCCCACTAGGCATTAGGCATCTGGATTGAGCTTTCTCATGAGACAATGTTACCCCTGATAATAATTAATAATGTTGTGGGCTCGTAGCTTAAAGGATTAGCATTGTCATTTCGACAATTCAGGATGGAGTTTTTTCCTAGAATTTAGATAGGCTTTCATTTTAATTGACCGTGCTTTATTTATGACCTCAAGATACCGTGGTTTAGAATTCCTCTCTTTTTGTTCAATCCAAACATCAGGCTGACTGTCGCCGTCTTCCAGAAAGCGTGTGTAGCAACGCCAAAAGGACGGATGAGTTGAATAATCTAGCTTTTGGAGAGTTCATACTAAAAAAAAATATTTCTCAATCTAATAGTTGCAAAGTAATTCTCAAACTAGCATACCCCTGCGCAACACGCAACTAGATGTGTTGCGCAGGTGCTACATACGCAACTGTAAATTCAATTTTTCTTCTTACATATCCATGCTTTCCCAAGTTTATATATATTAAAGTTAAAATGCATGTTCGTGTTTTTATCTCTCCTTTCATATACTTATATGCCATGCCATCTTTTTTTTTTTTTTTTATTACCATTAGATTATTTATGTTTTTTTCATGAACATAAGATGTTTATAAAACATAAACTTGCATTTTAACTTGTTGTATATATAAACTTGGGGAAGCATGGATCGAAAGAGAAAGAAGTGGATTTGCAGACTTGCGCGGTACATGTGCGTGCGAATTTACGTAAAGAAGTGATGTGAATCAGCCTTGGTAAAGAAGGGTCATGATAGTGAATTGTCATCTGAAAATTATAACATAGTTAAGTCATGTCGATAATCAACTTTTTATTTTTTATTTTTGAAGGAATTGATAATCAACCTTATCCATATAGGGTCAGTGATGCAACATGATCGGAAAACTGTCCTGTTTTTCAGATCAATTGGAAGAACCTGCAAACACTAACGATAACACTCAAAGCCAAGACTCAATAATGAAAGATTTGTAGATTCATATATATCAGCGGTGCAACATGATCGGAAAACTGTCCTGTTTTTCGGATCAATTGGAAGAACCTACAGACACTAATAATAACGCTCAAAACCAAGACTCAAGAATGAAAGAATTGTAGTGGTCTACTCTATTTCCTAAACTCTCTGGCCACCAAATAAGTAACCCCATTTCTAGAGTCCCTTCCTTAATCACTTGTTGAAGGAACTCCTGCACCGTCATCTCCGGAAGGTCCGGGACTTGCAGCTGTCTCTGGTCTAATCTCTTCCAATTGCTGGAGAACTAGTTGAACTTCTGGTCGTGCTGAAGGTGAGGGATCAACACAATGCAAAGCCAATTTCAATGTGTTGAGCAACTCATCACCGATTATCGAGGCATCTTTCATCAATTCTAAGTCAAAAACTTCGTTAGTCCACTCTTCTTTGACAATAGAGGCAACCCATTGAGGCAAATCCACTCCATTCATTGCCTCGCCAGGAGACTTCCCTGTAAGAAGTTCCAAAATAATCACTCCAAGGCTGTATACATCTGTTTTTGTGTTTGCTTTCTTAAGCTTTGAAAGCTCTGGTGCTCGATATCCTAATACACTTGCAGTTGCAATTACATTAGTGCTGGCAGCAGCTGTCATTAGCCGAGATAGGCCATAATCTGCGATTTTTGCAATTGTGCGCTCATCAAGAAGGACATTGCTTGATGTAAGGTTTCCATGTATGATATTCTCGTTGTTGTGAAGATAGAACAGGCCGCGCGTCATGCCCTGAGCTATTTTCATTCTTGTTGGCCAATCAATTAGTGTATCAGGTCCTCTAGCTGCCCAGAAAGTTAAAATACAGCATGTCACTAGCTGAAGAGAGCGCTTATAGAAATTTAAAGCCAATTAAAAAAAAATAAAAATTTTGCTAACCATGGAGGAATGTTGCCAGACTCCCTTTAGGTATGTAGTCGAAAACAAGAAGCTTCTCTCCTTTAGGTCCCAAATAATATGCCCTTAATGCCAAAAGATTTGGGTGCCGGATTTTACCAAGCACATTAACCTCGCTTTCGAACTCTCTTTGGCCCTTGGTGATCTTTTCTCTTAATCTTTTCACTGCAACTTGATTCCCATCCTCTAATGTGGCCCTATAGACAGTCCCATAAGTGCTCTTTCCCATAATTTCAGCAGTTGCGCACAAAAGATCATCAGCTGTAAAAACCATTGGTCCATCAAAATGGACTAGTTTCCCTCCAGCTTCTCCACCAGATTCAACTTCACCTGCCGCAGGCGGGACCCCCTTTTCGCCTCTTGCCGCTGCTGCCCTTGTCGTGGCTTGACCATTATTTGATTTTGATGCAGCCCTTTTCCTTATCAAACAGCAAAGCAAAATGCAGCAAATTATAAGCATTACAACGAGAAGAGCTCCTGCTGCAATGAGAATTATGTCTTTTGTGCTCAGTTTACGATGATGTTTCTTCGGTTTCTCTGGTGGTGGAACTGGGACACTTGGGGAAGGCGCATGGGAAGGACATGGAGCAGTACCACTGTATCCACATAGTTGAATATTCCCCACGAAAGAGCTTGAATTGAACTTTTGAGATAGAGGAATGGGAACAGGACCTGAGAGGTTATTGTAAGAAACATTGAATGAAATAAGGTTATTTAGGTCGGCAAGGGAATCTGGAATTTCTCCACTGAGCTTATTCTCGGACACGTCAAGTTGTGTGAGTGTAGAAATGTTTCCTATTGTTGCAGGAATGTGACCACTAAATTGGTTTCCCTTCAAGTTGAGGACAGAGAGATTATGCAATCTGCCAATGGCTTCTGGAATTTGGTTATCAAGGTCATTGTTCTCGAGATTCAACAGAACAAGAGAGGATACATTGGAAAGGCTATCAGACAAGCTTCCATTAATGGCATTATTGGAAAGATCAAGTGTTCTAAGCCTAGAGAGCCCCCCTATTTCAACAGGTATAGCTCCATTTATTTGGTTGTGACTAACATAAATATCTTGGAGCTCTCTCAGCTTGCCCAAAGAAGCAGGAATACTTCCAGAAAAGAAGTTATGACTAAGGGATAAGTGCTGAAGTGGAAGAAAGTTACTCTTCTTTTGCGTTGCACCCCAAGAGTTTGGAATGGCACCAGAGAGGTTATTGTATTGAAGATCAAGGAAAATCAGGGAAGAAGAGCTTGTGAGACTAACTGGGATTAAACCCGAAAGTGAATTGTGGCTCAAATTGAGCCTAAAAAGCTTGGTAGAGTTTGCAAGACTAAAGGGGATAGACCCAGTGAGTAAATTATTACTAAGGTCTAGAGTTTGAAGCAAAGGGCAAGAACCTAATGAAGGAGGGATTGAACCTGACAACCGGTTATTGAATAACTGAACACCTCTAAGATTGGGGAGAAATCCCAATTCTTGAGGGATTGAGCCACCGATGACATTGTCATGGAGGCTAAGCTTTCTTAGCTCTTGAAGCTGGCCAATTTTCTCAGTGATTCTGCCTCCTAGTCCTTTCCAAGGAAGCTGGATTACAATAACTTGGCCTTGAGCACACTTGATTCCAATCCAACCACCAGAACAAGCTCCATAGCCACTGTCATTCCAGCTTCTCAAGACGCCTTTTGGATCAACCAGTTCATGCTTGAAGGCTTGCAGTGCTTGAAAATCAGCTTGGGTGACAATCACACCATCCCAAACTTGGCTCGAAACTGGTTGAAATGCAGAAATGAGCAGAAGCTGGAGAAGCAAGAAAATGTGGGTGTATAGAGAAAAGGGATTTTGTAATTGTGACATAATCTTCCATTTCTCCTTCTTCTTATTGGACATGCAGCATGAATCGGCTAGATTTTGGAAAGGGTAGTTGTAAAAACTATTGAGTGATTTATTTTGATTCTCCATAAACCATCAAACAGGTAGAAAAAATGAGATTAGAAATGACTAAACAAGAAGGAAAAAGGAAGGAAGAAAACAAAGATTATTTTGTTTTGCTTGTTTCAACGAAAGGAGAGAGTTTGAGTTTATAGACATTAGTATAGAGGAATGAAACAGGAGCTAAAACACCTGTGAGTGGGTTTTGTAGTGTCAAACTAGAACAAGAGGTGGGTTTCTGTCATGGACCACGTGAAGATCTTACTCACATTAGAGTAGAGAGGGGGAGAGGAGGAATCTTTGTATTGGGAGAGAGAAATCTTGGAGACATGTTGTCAGGGGGAGCCGGGAGGCAATAAGTTGCACTGAGAGAGTGGCTCTTCCTCCTATACAAAATCCCAACGGCTAGTTTTTTTCTTAATCCATAGTTTTCCCTCTTCTCAACGAACATTTCTTTTTTTTTACCAGTTTTTTTATTCATGTGCATTCGTTCATGGATTATACAATATACTCTTTTATTGCCCTACCGCGCCCCTAACGGCTATCTTCTTTAAAGGGTCAAAATCCAATAAATCAAATGTAAAAACACATCATGTATCCAGAAAAGACAATATATATAATATGCATATAACACACACCCCAGACTCATATATTATCTGTTCTTTTGTTTCTTTGTTTTTTCAATGAAAATTTTTCCGGTTTCATGGATCGATAAACTGACGAGGGAGGTAGATCTTCGTGAGTGCCAGTAGCTACATAAGCTAGGTAACTTCAAAATATTGTAGCAAGAATTAAGGGAGACTAATGATTTAAAGTATGTAGAGGAAGACCTACGCCCGCCCTAAACATCTTATTTCTTATACCTAATTCAAATTTTGAAGCTAGGACCTTCGTTTTAAATATTCCAATATATATCTTGTTCTTTTGAGATTGAATAGCTGGTTTTGGGCTATAATACTAGCCTGAGGACTTGGCACGATGGGATTTGTCTTCAAGAGGCTTCATTTAGTTAGTTAGCGATACGAGGTAAAACAAGACATGTCTTTGTCTCTTATGTGAATCCAAAATTCCTGACAAAAAGCGGGGTTGGTTTCTTTCTTTTGAGGATGGTGGAGTTCTTGCTTAATCTACACCGTTGGATGGCTATCTTTTCCAGGCTAATATTTTTAAAATTTGCATGGACCTAGAAGAGAAAGAGACACCCACGAGAGGGCCCCTTTAGCATTATTAATGATTAAACTTAACTTGGAAAGGTTAGTCTTTTATAACCTGGAAAGAGTCGTCATCATCATGTTCATGGGGGTGGTCCAGAAGTTCAGATGGGAGATCCATCGTGGTCTTCGATGGACCATTGCATCATATTCACAGGTGTACACAGGGGATTAACCAGAACATGCCGTGGTCCAGACTCCAAAGGCCTTCGACTGTCTAGAAAATATACACAGCCCAAATCTAAAGGAATATTGAAAGTGGGTTTTCTTTGTTGATGGGCTAAGAGATTAACTCTGTTTCAGAGGTTCTCGTAATTTTCTCTACGCACTTTTAAGAGAGTTTGAAAGTGGCTTTTCAAAGTGATTTACTATGTGAAAATATATTTAAAAAAATTAATTTAAAGTAAATTCAAAAATTCAAAAATATTTCAAAAATATTTTAAATATAAAAACAAACGGGTTAGGGGTCAAAATCAAATAAGTCTTGAAGTAGAAGATTTTACTAGAAGAAAATTCTAATTTAGAAGGTCCCAAAAGCCTCAATGAAAAGGGCTTGAAGCCTTTCCAGGAGTAAGGCCCAAGAAGAGGCCATCGCAACTGCACGCGAATGATCAATGATGAACGTAGTGAACTGTTTATTGGTCTGTTAATTGATAAACGAAGCGCGTCGTCGCCAATCAGAAAAAAAGATGATTACCGTTGATAAAGAGATCAAATTCAATAGCACCGACAATCACCCCTGTCAACTTCCGTTACTGGATCCAGCGATGCATTCAGTAACTTCCCTTCGAACCTCCAATAAGTCTCTCTTTCTCTCTCCATGCACCAACACCACTGGTCCTCTACTGCATCCTCTCTTGGAGTAAAGATCTCCCAGCCACCTCCACGCCTTTTCCACACCCACGTCTATTGCTCTCACGCGCCGCCAAAATGTCCTCTCCTACAATCCCAATCTCAAATCCCCAAACCCAATCCCCAATAGCAACTCCCGCTTTCCGCGCGTTCCTCTCCCGCATCTCCACCTCCATCCGCCAAGGCTTCTCTCAACGCCGCCCATGGTCCGAGCTTATAGACCGCAATTACATTGCCCGACCTGACTCCCTCTCTGAAGCCGCAACCCGCATCCGAAAAAATCTCTCTTACTTCAAAGTCAATTACATCACCCTACTTGCTCTTATGCTCGCCTTTTCTCTCCTTTCTCACCCTCTCTCACTCATCGTCCTCCTATCACTCCTTGCCTCTTGGATCTTCCTCTACCTGTTTCGACCGTCAGATCAGCCTTTGGTTATTCTCGGCCGTTCATTCTCGGACCGTGAAACGCTGGGGATTCTCGTCGTTTCGACAATTGTTGTTATTTTCTTGACTAGTGTAGGATCGCTCTTGATCTCTGCTTCGATGGTTGGGTTTGCTCTTGTTTGTGCTCATGGTGCCTTTAGGGTTCCTGAGGATTTGTTCCTTGATGATCAAGAACCTGCTAGTGCGGGTTTATTGTCTTTCCTTGGTGTCACTTCTACCTCTGCCGCTGCTGCAGCTGCAGCTGCACCCGCTGTTGCCGCTCGTGTTTGATTGTAATTGAACGCCAAGTGTACGGATTGGTTCTGTTTTAAATTAGAGATGAAAAGATTCATCGGTGTCACGATTGCAAAAGATTTGGTTACGATTTTGTAGATTGAATGAATTGAAAATTTGATGCAGTATAAGATCTTTCCAGTGATTGATTTCGCAATGTGGTTTTGATCTTGTAACGATGGATTTGATATTTTCAAGTACATGCTTATTGTTTCTAATTTTAGATTATTTCCCTTGTATTGTTGATGACTAATCATTTACCACTTAAGAACCAATTATTATTTTATTTTGGGAAAATCATAGTGATGGCAAGGATTAGGGTTGCCCAAGTTATGATAAATAGCTGTTACTGGATGCCTTGAAACCTGACTTGTGCTAAGAGTACTGCTACAGCTCTTGACACAGTTGAGACCGGGGAGCGAAAGCTGACCGATTTGAAACATCATCCACGAGAAAACCCCCTGCCTTTGGATCCAATTGTATGGCTTTTTCATGATGTCAATATAAAAACGTATTCCCCACTCCTCGATCAATAACAGCACGCGTCATAAGAGTGTCGAGTGCCTTTTGATCTTTGGATATATTTGAAGAAGGAAAAAAACCCGTTAGCTTGGGTTTACTGCTGGGTTCGTTCCCAAGGTGCATCGATATTGTTCAGACTTGAAGAATCTCCAGCACCACCCCCAACGCGCAAGTATTGTTTTTAGAATATAACTTTCTTTTTTCTTTAACTAAGTTCATAAGAAAAACTTGAGAGGGTTGAATGTTGATTTGATTGAACATGTTTCCCCAGCTTTGTTCTTAGGCTTCAAACCTGCGGTAAAGTTTCATCAAGTTTTAGCACGAATGGCTTGTGTCTAATTGAACTTTTTAGTATACAAAATCAGTTCAGATGAATCACCTAGCTGTAGAGCTAAAATTACCGAAGAGAAAATTGTTTGTTTGCAGAAAGACCTAGTCCAAATAAATCTAAAATTACCCATCGATGCTAGTTTTATTGATGAGATAACATTTTCACATCTCTACAGTTTTTGGTAGAATTTGTGACTTAGACCAATTCTATTACCAATTTCCTGTACATCATTACTAAAATCAAATAGCTGAAGGGTGAAATTGAATAATATTAAACCTTAGGGACTAAATAAGAACAAAAATATAATGTCGGGGATTAATTTGTATAATTGTCTTGCGTTTTAATGGGGGTGGAGTGGAGAAACTGAGGAGAGTGGGTGGACGGACATTATAAAGGAAGTGCCTAATATCTGTATGAACCGTGGGGGGTGCAGGTGCAGCTAAAGCTAACTGAACTAACTACCAATTTCGGAAAGCTCCTCCATCCTCAATAATAAAAAACTCGCTGCTATCTTCTCTTCACATTACACAAGCATAGCTCAAATTCTTCATTTCTTCACCAATGGAATCCTCTCTTCTTCTTCGATCCTTTCAATGTAACTCTCTCTCTCTCTCTCTCCCTCCCTCCCCTTGCATTTGTGTATTTTTCGGTTAATTTGCCGATAATTTGTTCCTTTTTATCTTTTCTATGTAATTAGGTCCAAATCAGGTTGCAATTAGTGATGTCTTTTGTTTATTTGTTTATGTTTATGAGGCTAAAACTAGAAAGGAGAGAGAGATTTTTTATAATTAAGGCGCGTTTGGCTGAAAATTCATAAATTTGCATTCCAAGTTCTCTAGTTATCTTGCTGTTTTTAAACTATAACTATTTAACCTTTGAAATTCCTATGGCAGGTACCCTGCACACTCAAGGTTTGACTGTTGGGAGGAAGCTGATATCGTATCCAGTAAAGAGAGATCGAAGACTAGTATCCTGTGTTAAAACATCTGAAGCTCCTGCAATAGCCAAGACTGACGGTGAGTTATGTTTTTTTTTTTTTTGTTCAATTAATGTTTGTATATTATTATTATTAGAGTACATTTATTAAGATTTGCTGCTACTGATGAGGCGTGCTTGCTAGATTCCAATAAACAAGGGTCATTGGAGAAGAATTCTCAACGAAATGCAACTTTTCCAAATGGATTTGAAGTGAGTTTTTTTGCCTCTTTGAAGGCTTATTAATTGCTATCCTAATTTGTTGCTATTAACTTGTGAATTTATTTCTTATTAATAACTAATGTCATTTTTCTGCTTTCAACTACTTTATGTTGTTCTGATCACAATTTTTAACTGCTGCTTATTGTATCCTAAATAAACGTGGATTGATTCTATTCTTCATGCTATCAGAGATAAATTGAAGATTTTATTTGGCTGCCCTTGCACTGAGAAAGCTTGACTAATAATTTAAATCCTCTTCCATTCCAAGAGAAGTTGAGATTTAGGAGACATAGTAACCAAACTAGAGATCGATTGTGCTATCTCTCTCTCTCTCTTGTTAGAAAATTATGTAGGTAATGCATCGATCATCTTGAAACTCAGTTACTTGCCTCTAGCAAAATTGTTGAAACTTGATGTGGGATATATGGATTTGGACTTCCAGCTTAAAAAAGTGACTAGATGCTTCATTATGGGCTGCATATAAGCTTGTTAAGATCATTATAGGCGCTGTCCTGATAGTAGCCAATGCTTTCCCAGAATCACAAAACTAACAACTAATATTAGTCCTGCCAGTATTTGCCCTAGCAGGCAAACGATGGTTTCAGATTTGATTTTTACACCAACTCACCTTTGGGATTCAGGTGTTTGCAAAACTATATTTGCTTCTTAGCGTAATGCTTGACAGAATGCTTAGGCGATGGCCTTTTCTGTTTTTAGTGTTTTCCTTATGCTAGTTTGATTATATATCATGGCTTTTGTTTTCTCGAGAAGGCTTGATTCAAAGTCTCATTTTGGTTCGTTTGCCATTGATAATGAATATTTCATTTTGATCTATACCTGTTTGCGTCTTTCTGATATGAATCTTTCTTGTCTATTGTTTTGAAATCATCAAAGGCATTGATACTAGATGTCTGTGACGAGACCGAGGTTGCTGAGCTGAAACTTAAGGTGAACTCCTGATCCATACTGTGCTTGTTTTTGTCTCTCATGGAACACCATTCTTATTTCTTACCCACATCCTTAGAAATGCCTCTAATTGTTAAAAATAAGGTTTTAACACCTCAGCAGAAATAAAAATAGTAGTGACACAAGCTTCCACTCCTGCAATTTCCTTGAATCTTTGCCAGGTGCAGGTTTTCAGCCTTAATAATACATGATATGACTGTTTATCTGCTGTTTGTGATAGGTTGGGGACTTTGAAATGCATCTGAAGCGGAACATTGGGGTTGCAAAAGCTCCCTTTACATCATCAACACCACTATCACCACCACCTATTCCAACTCCACCAATGGAGTTATCAGCAGCTGTTTCTCCAGCACCATCGCCATCTAAATCCTCTGTCGAGAAAACCACTCCCTTTACAAATGTCTCCTTCAGGAAGTCATCTAAGTTGGCAGCGTTAGAGGCTTCTGGAGCTAGTGGATATGTTCTAGTTGCTTCTCCAACTGTAAGTAATATTAACAGAGAGAAAAAGGCCAATTTCCCCTTTACTTTTGAAAAAGCCTTTAAGAAGACATATGCAATCGATATATATATATAATTTTTTTTTGTTAGGTTGGCTCATTTCGAAGGAACAGAAAGGTGAAAGGAAAGAAGCAGCCGCTTATCTGCAAAGAGGTACATGTGCTCACACCACTTTTCTCCATCAGATATTTTGTAGTTGTTGAATTATCATGTTTATTGCTAACCAACTCCTTTTTTGAAAATTTGTCAGTTATTTGATGACTATTTTCATTTATTTCAGCTATGTGTCATTTGCCAGTTAATTTGATTGTAGATGGTTGGATAGTCCCAGGGTGATGAGACATTGCTTAAGCTTAGTGGATTTATAGTACATGTGGAAGTAATTATCCATTACTGATGGACTGCACATAAGTAACTCTAGTTATGC
>Ga0307517_10012758_pt1 | contig 11491 bp, 5 predicted proteins | sample 23_EM_MG_FD_194515 | JGI IMG/M metagenome (GOLD analysis project Ga0307517, IMG submission 194515) | Populus trichocarpa ectomycorrhiza microbial communities from riparian zone in the Pacific Northwest, United States - 23_EM | ecosystem: Host-associated > Plants > Roots > Unclassified | place... | reverse complement strand
TATATATATATATATATATATATATTTTTTTAATTTCATCAGCATTTTTGCCTTTTTGTTTACAATATGACCAAAGCTATAATGATGTCACTTGAGATTTAAGGTATAATATTTGAAAAATAAGATATTAAAGTGTCAAAAACATAATTTTCTGTAAGCATTGTTTCTACTTATAGTTCACAATACAACATAATAAAAAATAAAAATAAAAAAGTACAATACAATACAACATAGTAAAGCCAAATACGTTCTAATTGCACATTTTTAACATAGAAATTTATAAAAATCCTACAGCTAAAATAATTTATCATGCCAGTTTAATTTTCAAGAGTACATGAAAAACCTGCAAAAAATAAGCATGTTAAGAATTTAGAATAAAATTATATCATCACACCATAGCATTAACAAATCAAGCATATATTAAAATTTATTTTCATAATTACACATATAACATTTTTACATCATTTACCATAAACATTTTCTCTACCAATAATTAGTAGTAGTATTGCTCCAAATAGAACCTTTTATATCAATATCTAACATATAAGCCCCCAATGTAAACTCTTGGCTAAAAACAAAAGGGAATAAATTAAGATTTAGAAAAATTAAATTTTTATATCGAAAGTGAAATTGGAAAAGACAAAAAAATAGTGTAGCATCAAAAAATAAAATAATAAAAATGGGTGAAGGAATATTCATATTATGCTTAAGGATGGGAAAAAGGGTAAGTTACCCTAGAAAAGAGTATAAAAAGAAGGGTGGTTTTCTTCTCTTCAACCCGACAGCTACAAACAAAAGGGGAAGAGAGGAAAATTTTAATTTCTCACCAAAATTCTTAGAGAAACCAAGAGAAAATTAAGAGATTTAGTGAGGAATTGAGAGAAACACGTACACACACCTTTAAACACCTAATTAAGAAGGAAAAGGAATGAAAAAAAATCAAAGGAGAGGCTTGCACAATCACGACAGGAAGGAATAAAGAAAGAGGATTCGAAAAAGTTTGGACAAGTTGAGATTTGAAGACTTGAATAATGTCTAGTAAAGGGTTTCAGACATACTCTAGCAATTTCATGCAATTCGAATAACATTTGAGCTAGAAATTATGAATTTTAGATTAGGGTTTGTAGAAAACTTTTAGGAAAAATGTAAATTGACTATGAATTAATTAAATTTGGTTAGTTAGGTTGTGTTGGGTGTTAAATTTAGTGGAATTTATGAAGAAAAATATAAGGTCCTTAAGAACCCATGTGACCAACCAAAGAGGAAAGTTAGGTTTATGATGTATAATTACTACCAGAAATTTGGAAAATACAAACGGAAACACCAATGAAATTTTTACCAATGGACTTCTCCATCACTATATCCCTCGGTAAACACCAACAAAAACATTCCTTCAGTATATACCAAGGAATTGCAATGGGAAAAGAAAAAAAAATAGAAAAGTACAATGACGTGTAACTTTTATTAACAGCTTTACCGATGGAACTAACCCGATAGTAAAGTTCATCCATAGATATACCGATGGAATTATAGATAGTATTACAATGAAATTCAAAAAGATAAATCATATAATGACATGAAACTTTTTACCGACAGAATGATCGATGGGATGACTGACAAAATTATTCAGTTGGTAAATCCACCGGTAATATTTAATTTATGACCTGGCAATCGACCCTCCTCTCCTCTCCCTTAATTCTATCTTGATCCTTCTATATTTTCTTCTACAACAAACAACAGAAACATCCACCCACTCCCCCTCTCAATCTTAACACAACTTAACCTCCTACAACAAATCCGGCAACCACAACACTCGATTTGTCAGCATCCGTGTTCTAATATAAATTTTATTGAGGATTCTTCACCTTAAGTAAACAAATCTATCCTTTTTTTATTTGAACACAATTTAAAACTGTTAATTTTTTTGGCATATTTTTGTAGTATATGTATTTTGTTTAGGTGTTTATGTTTCATAGTTTTTTCTCATACATGTGCCTTTGTTATATGAATTTATAATTTGTATATGTTAGGGTTTGTTTTAGATTTTATAAAATTATATTTGTTTGTAAATTGATGAAACTTGTGTCGAATTTTTGACTTAAGTGTTTCCGTTGGTATATTCTAGTGGCGATGAAAACTATTCCCCTTCTCCCTAGCATTGTTCATGGTGTCAATTTCAAACAGGTATTCCAATGAAATGTTTCCGTCGGTATATTTCAGTGGTGATGAGAAATGTTCCCCTTCTCCCTAGCATTGTTCATGGTGTCAATTTCAAACAAGTCTATCAACAAAATGTTTTTATCAGTATATTTTAGTGGCGATGGGACCTGTTTTCCTTTTTTCTGACACTGTTCAGTGATAATTAATGCTTTTTTTTACCAATGAAATCACCGACAGAATGGAAACTTCAACGCTCTGATAATTAATGCTCATTTTTATTGGGGTACACTTTCCCCAACAAAATGGGTATTCCAAGGTGGTGGTAATTAATGTTCTTTTTTATTATTGATTGGTTACTCTTTTACCGACAAACTCACCGACATAATAAAAAACCATCGGTAATATTTGGAGGGTATCTAAGAAATTTAAAGATATTAATATTTAATATTCTATCATGAATTCTGTTGATATAAACCTATTATAAAAGACCACGAGTGCAACAGACAGGGCTTCATCTTCTTCATTCTTCTCCTTTCTTACTCTCTCTTCTTCTCTCTTATTTCTCTTCTCTTCTTTATCTCAGCTATTCACGAGCCGAAATCAAGCATCATCTTCTCTTCTCATCCTAAAGTATGTTGTCTTTCTTTATTTTTCTTCTTATTTTTCTTTTTTTTAGTTTTTTTAACAATATCTTTTCATTTATTATGTTTTTGTTTTTTGTTTTTTCAATTCCCGACCGAAACTAAGCATGCCATAAAGCTAATAATTTTTCATTACTTTTTCTTCTTTATTTATGTTTTTCTTTGCATTATTTTATAGAATTTTAGTTATTATTTTGTATTTATTTCGTTTAGAATAAGTTTTTGTAAATTTAGGATCATAAATATTACCACTTGTAAATAATTATGTTGAATTTTAGTTGTTATTGAAATATGTTTTTCATTATTTTGTTGAATTTTAGTTATTTTTTCCAATTTTGTTGTTCAATTTCAGTTAAATGTGTATGATTAATTTGAAGTATTATTTTGATTTTTTTTAAATGTAAATTAAATCCTTGTAAATTTAGGATTAAATATATTACTACTTAGAAGATCTGAATTTTGTGTGAAATTCAATTATTCTAATTTGTTGGAAGAAATTGAATAAAATCAACTAGTTTGTGGCATATATGTTGTGTATTTGTAGGTTTTAAAATTTTAGGTAGCCTCTAATATAGGGAAGGTGCTATTGAGCTTTTTTAAAAAAATAGAAATCATTTAATTTTTTTCATTAATATGTGTTGATCCCTAGGGGAAAGTCTATTGCATGTTGTGAGGATAGGATTGCTGCTAGTTCTTCTAGTCGCGATGGTAACAACCACGATTCATTAGGTGCCGACCAAGAACAAGCACCTGAGGCACATGCATCGACATATTACACAGGGTCATCGAGTGCGATATGTCAAGCAGGGGTCCCATCACCACAGGATCCATTTACCCGCAAGTACGAGGTCTAGTGGAAGCATTATCTTTCAATATAAGTTTGAATCATTTTCACAACAACATGCTTAATAATTTTTTTAAAAATAATTTTACTTAACAAATGCAATTTTAGATTTACAAACATTGAGGCTATTAGAACAATAACATCGGCCTTTAAATTGTCAATAGAAATTCCATTATTTCAATAGAGGTAGGTTTCCAAACATCTTGAATTGAAACTGCAGGTTGATGCACGGTTTTCAAAGTTTAAGTTTATTATTAACTTAAATTTTTGTTTTATTATGTTAATTTGGTTTCCTAATTGAAATTACCAAAATTTACCTTTTATAAATTTTTATTGCAAGGAAAAATTTAAATGGGAGAGAGCGGATGATAATGTTGCTAGAAGGATTTTGAAGAATCACGCTACAACAAGATAAGATTGAAATCAGGATAATTTTTTTAATCCAAATACCAAAATTTTATTTTTCATTTACTAATAGATAATTTATTGGTAACATATAGATTGCATGTTTTTTTTATGATGCCTAAAAAAATCAAAAAAATATGCGAGAGAAAGTGAGCTTCCAGCTTGGAATGACATGGTGGTTTGGAAGGATTTTAAATTGTCATATATCTCAAAGGCTATATGGGAAAAGTACATTGAGCACGTGATGTCCATGCTATTCACACAACAGTCACAGTCCGATGTGGAGAATCAGAACCGGCTTGTTCACGGTTCCGTTACCACCCACACTAGTAGCCCCGTTCTGTTTGTTTCGCATACGAAGCGGATGGTAAGATTATTTTTTATTTCTTTCATTTTTTAGTTTGTTATTTTTAATAAATATATTTAATTGACAACATTTTTATCTTGCAAGCTACAATTCTTGAACGCGAGACAAGCCTGATGGAGCTCTTGGTTGAAACACATGTGTAGAGTGATGACCGCTTAAAAAGGGTGCAGTAGTTCATGGATAGCCAACCTCAGCACTTTGTGATATGTTGGTTTTCAACCACTAATTTTATTAAGTTATAATTTCCTTCAATTTGATGAATTTAGTTTTATCTTTCCAGGAACAACCACTTAAAGGAGAGATACGGGGACGATTCTTTGCCCCATCCAAATCTCGATTCGGATTTGTGGTTGGAGGCAGGATCGTCCAGTGGGCCCAATAGAAATCAGATGTACGGACTCTCTAACATGCCGAGAACTTGTGTACGAACCATAATGTTTTGACTGTTGAACATTTGCAATCGATCCAGAGCACTCAAACTATAAAGTACAAGATCGGGTGGCTCATTGCAATGAAAAATATGAACGACTCATTTTTATGACATTAATGAGTTGTTATATGATCATCCCAATATGGAAAGATTGGCTAGACTCATGCTAGTTTGCTGGAAGATTTTAAGCCTCTATTGAAAAATGTCATTCTCAATTGTTTGGAAGAGTTACTGGGGCCTAATTTGAGAAGTCTAGTTTTCAGCCCAACTGGAATTACTACAATATTCCTCATGTATCTAAAAATATGGTCTAAAGAGTACATGAAGGTCTGGTCTGGTAGGTTCGAAATTTTAACCTATAGTTATGTCATATCTTCACTAGAGCTTTTATACACCTCCATACACTTAATTTATTATCTAATCAATCCTAATCGTATTAAGATTTTGTATTCAAGTTGTATTCCTAATGCAATTAGGATTTTCACTTTTTAGCTCTAATGAATTATCTCAATGTGTTGTTTCTAGTCCTTTGCTTGAAATTGTGCTAGAAATGCTTTATTTAGCTCCATTTTACACTTTGTATCTCCATAACACTATAAAGCACAAAATAAATTATGTTATTTTAAGACATAAAACATGCATAAAAGACTAAAACTAAGGTACTAAAAAATAGAATAATACAAGTATATCATATGGCAACTAGAAACCTTAAATGGCCTTCAAAGTTTCTAGTTAAAGGACTGATTTTATTTTTAATGATAAAGGTGCCTAATATGCTTACATGCTAAGAGTTTCCCTAAACTAGTACCATATGTTTTTTTTTATTAAAAGTAAAAACTATGATGACACGAGATAATGATTTAGGATTAGACCCATATAAAATGCTCGATCCTCAGTTTTACAACATGAGCATTAGACCTGAGATGATGGTGAACAAATGATAGGCATATATGCCTTTTCATGATTATTGTTGCACATGGCAGCATCGCGACGATCGTTTTCTTGAATCAAGATCTTAGATGTGGGTGAAAAGAATAAATAATTCTTATTTTTTATCAATTAAAAGACTTGGACTTATCATCTAGTATTTTTATCACTAAGAACCTTAATTGGTCTTCAGAGTCTAGATAAAGGAACTAGTTGTCTATAAAGAGGACAATATCACCCCTAGTACACCCAACTTAAGGCACTATTGTTTATTCTAAATAGTAATATGTTTATTAGTCAAAGCAGGTTCACCCTAATATAATGGATCATTGCTATATGGATCGAGCATAGCCATTCTAAAGCCCAAACATATTTTGTTTTCATGTTTTTTATTTCTTTTAATATTCAGGAATGCGCCTTATGTATACGTTCATAATATTTGATGTTAAAATAAACAAATTGATTTTTTAGTGTTTTTGAAATATAGGTCATGTTCTTATGATATATCACTATTTTTCTTGAGTTTTGGTATTTTAAAAATGTTAAATCATACCATGTATTGTATTTTATTTTTTTATGCAAATATAATTTTTATTTGAGATACTTGGCTATGTGTAATAATAATATTAAAATATATTTTTTAATAGAAATATTTTGTTCTTTTTGTAGAAGGAAACTAGTTTATTTAATATTGAAAAAACACCTCGCATGTAGATTACAATTCCAAAAATTTAATAATAAAAGGAGCAAAATATGATAGACATAAAAAACTTGTTGCAAATAAGTCCCTTGAAGACATAAAAATTGAATTAATTAAAAAATAAAGGGTTATGTTTGGCAAACACTAAAAAAAAAAACGAAACAATGCTAGAAGAATCAATAGGGCGTGTTTGTCAAACACACCCTTAGCTAAAAATCATAAGCTTAGAAATTGTTTTAATGCTGTGTTTGGCAAGCTCTCTTTAAGGGCAAAAATGCATTTTTTTCCTTTTGAAAATTTATAATTAGCCAAATATGTTTTTACCATTTGATGGACTTAGTTTAGCCACGTGTGTTGGGTTTCCCAATTCAAGCCTATAAGCTCAAAAAATGACCTATAAATAGAAAAGAAAGAAATAAGATCAAAAGGTATTTTTACTTGAGTTTTTCCAAGAACATGAAGAATATTCATATGAACCCAGAAATTGAATCAACGAAAAAGACTAAACAAAACCATATAAAAGTCATAGAGAGATTAAACAAGGAACATTAAAGCATAATGATGCATCAAATGGGAAAAACATGTCATAAATCGCATGAATCATACCTGAAAATCTTTAACCATAACCCAAGCATTTAAAAGTGCTTAGGATCTATTAATCCAAAACTAGCTTCAAATAGATAAAATAAGAGCATAAAGCAATCATGTATAAGTTTGAGTTTCAATTTAAGTACACAGATGGATCAACACATTAGTTTTTAAGAAATTGAAAACGACAACCTAAGAACCTTCATCATAAATCTAGAAAAACCCAGAAGCCAGCCAAAAAGGGCTTAAATCCAGAAATTGACTAAAATGTTGTAATATTGGCTGAAACCTACTTCAAACACAATTATGATGACCTATTAAAACTTTTAAAACTAAAAGAAAACAAGTAAAAGAAACAAACCAATAATTCACCCACATTATCAACAGAAAACTAAAAGCACATTTCTAGGATCGTTGAACACTATTACATTAGTTTTAGAACTTTTCTTTCATTATTTTTAACATGTACACAAGTTTGACTAAAATCAACATCATGTCAAAGAACAAATTAAGATCATAGTCTAGGCAAATAAAACATCAATGCATTCAACCAAAACAAAACTAAATGATCAACCTAAACTCCAAAACATCAAAATTGACATTCAAACATGCTAATTACATGATTTTAATAATCAAAGAACTACAAGTTATATACTTAAAACCATTTTGAACTCATTTTTTTTTTCTAAATAATGCATATTAAATCTAAGAACAATAATATACTAAACATTACTTCTAAATTGAAATGAAATTAATAGAATTAATAATAAACAAGTAAAATATAGACATGAAAGACATTAAAAGAGAGGTGTGCCCATTAAGCTATACCATCTCACCAAAGATTTAGGTATACCTTCTTGAATAATGTAGCTTTTTTTTTCTAGATTTTCTTAACTTTTTCTCTCTATTTTTTTGTAACTAGAAACCAAAAATCTTCTATGTTTTCTCTATATTTTTTATCTCCAAAAATCGACCTCCCTACTGCTCAAGAGCATCTGCCCTTTTATAAGCAAACCAAAATAAGAAGTTGTAAAACCATGGTGGTTTTTCCAAGAGATTTTATGGAAGATTCTTATTCTTTCTCTTCCAAAACCCTCATCTTGAAAGTAATTATGCCTGGTTTCTATTTTTATCTTTTTGAAAATTGAATCCAAGCATGAGGAAACAACTCTATAGTCTTTTCTTTCATGGGTGAATTTTTTTTTCAGTCATATCTAAGTGGGTTGGGTATTTTGTCAAAATCATTGTGGATATTTCAACATAAACATACCATTCATGGACCTGAACCTTGTAGAGATTATGCAAATTTACCATTAGAAACAAACCTCACTTGATTTGGAGGTCTAGAACTCAACATTCATTGGTTAGAAGGTTTTCCCTTAATCAACTTGAATCTGCTAATGCAGGGGAGGCATTATGCCAAATGAGGTATAAATGTTTGATAAGGATAGCTTATCCTTGTAAAGAAAGTGTTTCTCAGTCGATTGGTGCTAATCAGAGCCTTTAAGGTGGTTGAAAATGTCACAATTATTCGTATGAAAGTGGCAACTCAATTACTCTTCTCGGCTAAAGATGAACAAAAAGAAACAATGACTAAATGACGTGCCATTCATTCTCTTCATTAAAATCTAAGTGACATGTCATTTGTCTAGACCCTAAAAATTATGGTTTTTAAATAGGATTTTTAAGAATTTTAATTTAGTCCTTATTCTTTCAATTTCAGTGTATACATCCTTAATCAATCACAAAACCTTTTGATCTCTGGAATTTTGGCTCTTTAAAGTTTCAATTGGGTCCCATGTCTTCCAAGTATTGCAGATTGATCCGAAGTAGACTTCCAAACTTAATTTTTTTAAATTGAGTTCCTAATTGAATCAACAAAACTTATTAGAAGTTTAATTAAGTCTTTGAACTTAATTAATTCTTCTAATTTTGGCCAAATTGACTTTTAAACTTAACTTGTTCTTAAATTAAGCCAATTAAACCTTTTAGATGTTTAATTAAGTTCTTAAACTTAATTAATTCTTCTAATTTTGGTCAAGTCAGATTTTAACCTTAAACTTTGTTTCAAATTAATTCTTTCTTTAGCCCATCTTATCAAAATATTCCAATTCGATTATTCTTGTAGCATTTTGACCTATTACTGCTAAGGGCTTGTCCCATAAATATTTTTGGATTTTAAATTTCTAATTGTTTTTATTTTTTGAATAAAAATTGAAAATATTTTATATATATATATATATAAAAATTTGGGGATCGAAAATTAAGTTATGACAATTATATCGATTGAAATGGGCCTAAATGCCACCTCTCACAATTAATGGGTCTATTTGGGATTATATCGATCCACCCCAAATCCATTTACACTATCAAATAAAGGTGTCCCAAAAAGTAACACAAGAAAAATTCATCACACATGCACATCAACATGAATATAAAATATTCATATTAAAATAAAAAAAATGAGTATATACAAATAAACATCAATATTAAAATTTTACATATATTTATATTTTAATTTTTTAAGAACAATATTGTCACCGTAAATGACTTTGTTTTTTGAAAGCAACTAACTAGATGAATGAGATAGTAGCTTAAAAGGGTATTGTCAGTGGGCACTCTCAAATTCAATAGTCCAGGTTCATAAGAAAATAAAACCTTTTATATTTGTTTCTTATTACTTTTTTATTTAGAAAAAATAATTTTAAACTCTCTTGTCCTTAACCTAGGATAATGACTAATGTTGGTTCATTTATTCTAGGTGGACTTTTACAAAGTGAAATTGACCCGTTAATCATTAACCTAGGAGAATGACCAAAATTGGCTCATTTATCCTAGGTAGACTTGTGAAAATAAAATTTCAACCCGATATTCATTAACCTATGATAATAACCAAAATTGGTTAATTTATCCTAAGTGGACTTACAAAAATAAAATTGTGCCAAATACAACACACACAACCAACAATTCAAAAACACACTTTCGCATCACAAAACAAATTCACAATCTCAACACTAACAAGCTTTCTCAGCTATCCATAACACATTACCCAATCAAAATCATTCTAAAATAACATATGGATTATTCAATAGCATGATATCACTTCAAATAATAGCAATCCATCACAATAAATAATCAATCTTTTATCAAAAAAATCAATAATATATTAATCATACTTAAAACAATTATTTGGCGTTTGGAATCGACCTTCTAGAATGGCTGGGGTCATTGGGAAGTTGCTAGAGTGGTGGTGGCAATATTGACAATTTAGACAATGTTGGTGCGTGGGATCACGCATCGTTACTATTACCAACGCGTGGGACCACACACCACTTCCAATGAGGGGTTTTTTTGGAGGATTGGGAGTGCCTTCTCCTTGCCTTCCTTCTTGCACTAAGAGTGATGCATACTAACCACCACCTATGGGAAGAAATCTAACCACTCAAAGTTTCGGGTCTTCTCCTCCTCTCTCCTCTTTTCTCTTGGATTGTCTCTCTCTTGTCGAATGCTTAGTTGCCCTACCTGGTGTTGCTGTCATTTATGGTTGTGAGGTGGACTGTTATGGTCAATAATGGTTAGAAGTTGTGCTACCATCGGTGGTGATGGTGTTAGCCAAATTATTGTGTTGTTCAGTTCGAGTTCACAATCGAGAGGAGGAAATATAGATTGTTTTGGTTGGAAAACAAGGAAGCTACTAGCTTCGTGATCGATGATGTTGCTTCCATGATAGGAAACCTTGTTGGCTGTGGTTTGGGCTGAAATTCAGCAAAGAACAAGAAAGAGTTTGATGTGTGTGTGAGAGAAAGAAAGAGATATTTTATTTTCTCTCCTTTTCTGCCCGATTTGATACTCTTTTTCTTTCTTTACTCCATTCTTAAAATCTCCATTTTAGGAATTTTTGTAATATATTGAAAAATAGGGGTAAAAAACAAGTGATGAAAAGTAGAAAGAATGAATAAAAGAACAAATTTTAGAAAAACCAACAACAAAGGAAGCAAAGAACTTAGGAAATTTGTGGATTTACTTTCCACACATCCAAAACACCTATTTATAGAAGTTGAGAACAAAAACATTAATTACTCATAATTCATTAATGTTTATTAATTATGATGAATGCTTATTTATAAATATTCATAAATTATCACAGTTCATGAAAATTCATAAATACATTCATTCTTATCACATTATAATTAATGTATGTATTAAGAAGTTTTAGGGATTAAAAATCACTAATCATTACAAGGACTTTATAGGAAAAAAAATATTTTTCACTAATCAAACCAAAGCCCAGACTCATGAGCCTACTAGCCAATCCACAAAACTATTTTGAGTTTAAAACTTTTTTTATCCAAAATTATTTGATAATAATTTCTCATTTATGTTTAATTAGTTTTTAAAACATGTTAATATTCCAATAAAGGTTTTAACC
>Ga0307517_10012757_pt1 | contig 11493 bp, 15 predicted proteins | sample 23_EM_MG_FD_194515 | JGI IMG/M metagenome (GOLD analysis project Ga0307517, IMG submission 194515) | Populus trichocarpa ectomycorrhiza microbial communities from riparian zone in the Pacific Northwest, United States - 23_EM | ecosystem: Host-associated > Plants > Roots > Unclassified | place... | reverse complement strand
AATTTGATTCCGCAGTTGCTCCCGCTCGTTTCCGCAGCGCTTCCGTTCCGCCATCCCTTCGGTCCATAATTCACCCATTTTGATTTCCTTGTTTGTATGCTTAACAGGCAACTCTATTGGTTCCGTTTCCTTGGGCGACCCTGATCTGCTCCGGGGCCGTGTGAAACCAGCGTAGATTTCATTTCAGTGGGTCGGGGTGGCCGTGGAAAAAAGTGTAAGCCTGACTCTACCCATTTAGCGAACGTGTCGATGATTCTTGGCGCCGCGGCGAGTGAAATGCACGGCCTTTCCCCAAGCAGTGGTTATGTGAGAGCCGTGGTGCTTTCAGAAAAACGAGTCTAGTGTGTAGGGGTAACGTATAAATACATAAACTCGCCGCTTTCTTTTGGTACCACCCAAGCCTTCCTCCCTCCCCAAGGTGCCTTCACGTCCATGATTAACGATCGCCCTCCTCGTGACGGAAGTCCTCCCTCTGCGGGATTCCAAAACGTCACAGAACACTGTGTCACGCGTGACATCCATTTCCCTGGCCGCAATGTGGATGTCACGGGCAGGGATTTCCCTACAGAAGGGCACTCCCAGTCATCCTCAGTGGCACCCCAACATGGATATTCACTCTCCATGAACACAAGTGGGTTAGACCCAACCCGCCCCTCGTCAGAAGGGGAGACAGTTGGCAATACAGCGCGGCCGATTGTGAGTCAACGATTTTGTTCCCGTTCGCCGAGGATCAATAACTCGATGATCTGCGGCAGGGATCTGCGTTCCATGAGACCTCCCGCACATTCTACGATCACTCCGCGCTACCTCATGGTTCTCAAAGTGGTCAACCTGAAGCTTGGGAACGTTCGTATGCCGCTATTACCCGACTGCAGAGGACGCCCTCTGTCGTGCCCCCTCATGCTGCGCTTCACACGAGCCGCTCGGATGACATGGTGAGACGCGACGGCACCCTTTCCATTTATACTCGGCTGACGTTTACAGGACGTATATAATCTGCCGGGAGGGCCATCAGATGCTGCGCAACTGCGCACGGATCGCCGCACCTTGCTTTCTCCACCTAAAAGCAACATGCACGCCTCCAGTGTGGGTCGTTCCGTTCCCCTTGCCATAGAGAAGTTCATATATCCACCTTGTGCAGGTACTGGATGCGTTTCTACACACCACCTTCGACGATGCCGATGAATCCTCATCCGCGCATAATGACAATGGGAAGGTCGACTACCACAGTCATGAGTCCCCAAAGTTGCCCGCCCCGATGCCCAATCCACTTAGCACGTACGGCGTGAGTGAAGACAAGAACACAAAATATTGTCTCCCCCATACCGCTCCCCTCCGGCGGAACGAACCTCCCATCGTGAGAGTCTATCCCTTCGAGCGGTGGCCCCCGGCCGGAGCGCAAAACGAAAACCCCTTCGGAACCTCTTCCCTTTCGCGTCCATTCGGAGAGGGACCCAGTCGACCCAGAGTGGTCGGACCTCCATTTCCGACCCCATTACTGACTTCTTTACCCGCAGGGTTAGGTCTTCCTGACAAACAACACAACTTACACCGCACTCTGCTGGACTCTGAAGTCAGCACACGTGACGACCCCGGACCATCGGGATCCAGACTCATCGCTTCGGTAAGCTCCTGCGGAGCCCAGTGATGATGTGCTGGTATTGATGGATCCTTACTTCATCGTTAGGACGGTCCACCTGAACACGTTCAATATCTGGGGAATGGGAAGAGGAAGGCATCCCCCGACGAGGGCGGGGGCACGCCCAAGAGTCTTCCACACAAAAAGAGAAATTTAGCGTTGGGGGAGTTCGCACCAACCCAAGTGCGTCCGTCAATGAACTGGTTCGAATCCTAAGCAATTTAATCGTCTCCAGCCGATACCACCCACCACAGCCACTCGACGAATCAAAATTGAACAACCACGTTATGTGTGTGGGAATGTCCAGCATAACTGGGTTCAGCAAAACCCCATTGATTTTATTGTCAACGGACAGCCTGGGATCAGATTGACGGATGCACTCGATCCCCACTTCTCGGGTCTAGATGGAAGAGATGACCCGATGTTCCAATACACTGGTGCCGGGAGCTCGGTCTCGTGCAGACTAAGTGTATGCCAAGTTCATAGAAGATTGTAGCCTGTTCGCTTACCTCTTCGATTTTCCAGTTCACGGGGCACCTCTCTTGGTCATCCCAGGTGGAAGAGATTTCTCTTGCACTTTCGTCCAGTAGATTGACAAACCTTATCAAAGATCACCACAACCGATCACAGGAGGGCTCACAATCCCAGAACTAGGAAGAAATTGGCGTTTGAGGTGGCCAAACGCGTCAAGCATTATGTCGAAGTGTCGAAGGTACGGAGAGCGAGTGTCCTTTGGGGATCTCCTCCACTAATGCATTGCGATAGGTTGGTATGCGTTACGAGAACATGATCTTGACGAAACTCGTTCACGTTTCGAAAGCTTCCTGGATGCCGGAGATTTGGTTGGACCAGGAGTTTGCCAGTGACCCTTAGCGAAAAATATCGCCATCCCGTTACTATAGCCTACGTTGAACTGCCAGAAAATATAACTTCATATGCATTACCTACGTATATTTAATAAAAGACCTGACCGAGTCGAGTCGGATGTTTGCGATTGTTTGTGATTCAAGTTGGCGTCTAACCCCTCCGCCAACCCTACGTCTGAAGCCTCTATATGCTACCCAGTCTCCAGATGGACTAACGAGACTCTGCGCGTATCATTCGTACGGCAGATTCCGGTTACAAGAAAATCGTTCCTGGGGGTGCATTCACGCGTGTTACGCGTCTAAAGGGGGGCAAAACCGCAAGGTACTTATTCAAACATTTGAAGTTCATTTCACGCTTATTAGCCCATCTCACGACCCGCACAGTCGCCCACGACCCCACGTATTTCGTTTATGATTGTGAGGTTCGTTCCTGGTAATTGACTCTAGACAAAATCTTATTCCGCTAAGCTAGGTTCGGACATGCGCGATCATCCCCATTAAACGCCACTTCATCCATCATGAGTTCCGTACATCCGAATGCCAGTTCTCTTCTCGCGTTGCTCGTGCTGCTGACGTGCCTGGGGTATCATATGGCCCAGTTACGTCGGTTACAATCTCCTGGCTGTCGTTCTTCGGTCGTAGCGATTGGGGTTGTGGTCCGTGCGTTGCGGTTGGCTCTCCGATTGTACTTATCGATGGACTCGGGCGAGTTCCGACCCGATGGTGACCCCGTGAACAAGTGTCCTATCTTTCATCTCCGCATTCTCCGGAGAGCCCGCCCGTAAGCTTCACCTATCAGGAACTCTGTCATCCGCAATCGTATCGTGGGCATATTGTCGTCATGTCTCTCAATTCCACACCACTGGTGTCATTCGTATGACCTCGAGATCAGTCGATTGGTTGACTCCTTGAGGGCCGCAGAGGCCACTTTTGGAAGTGATCACCGGTCGAGAAAGGTGAAAAGCGACAGTCCATCAATCACGTCCGGCTCGTGGAATTCAATAACCCATACAGCGCCGTGAGGGAAGATGCTTTCATGCTTTCGCAGCACCATCGCGCAATCCTTTACTATTAGTCCATAGTGCGGCCAATCCCCCGCCCTTCGGTTCCTCCCCCCACCTAGATACCCATCGTTCCATTCGTCCGCCCGAAAACACCAGCCACCCCTGCCTCCCCCTCCAACCCCCGCCACCTCGCATTTATCGGCGCCTGGTAACCTTATCGTCCGAAATTCCCCATGCTCGCCCACATGCTTCAGCAGTTTTCCAACAACACGTTGCCGCAGAGACATATCGGTTTCCCCGGTCCCGTCGCATTCTTGAGTACTGGCGCTTGGTGTGATGTCAATGATCGCACTGGGCAAGCTCAGACTCAACGATACCTACTCACCTGTTCGTGTTCCCGTTTACCATCCACGGACGTCACCGAATATCCACTTATGCTTGCTATGTTAATTTAATCCAACCCACGCACAGTTCCGCCAATCGCTTACCGCAGAATAATGGTCGTAAATCTCAAATAGATCAAGGTTCCCGGAACCATGGGCCCTCGGGCTGTGCCATCCTTTTGGAAAAAGAAACGGGGCGTGCATGTAGTTGGGCTGTGGAAAAATCCAAGAGGTACATAAACAAGTTCCCTTTTCTATGTCCCTTCTGCCCTCCCTCCTTCTTATGGGTTCCGACAACCGAGGAGAGATGGATCACGGTTGGTTTCCTCGCGGCACCCCCCGTGATCCACACAGCCAACGAGTCGCCATCCCCGTGACCCATCCTGCGATTTTTGGTACCCAACCCGTGGACGAATACGCCATCCTAGGGCAACCATCCAACCACCCAACGAACGGTCATCCGTCAGGCCATTCCTTTCCAGGGACTACGAGTTATTTGGACATTCACCCACTCTGGTCCATGGAAGGTAGATCCGTGAGTCACTCTGAGGATTTTCGTCTCCCAGTCATCGACGGTCGTTGACGTGTCTTGTCCCAGCGATCCACACCGTCCCCCCCTCCTCCACCGGTGACTCGTCTACACTCACACAGTCCTGTGGTTGAGGGATATAGCCAAGAGAATGCATTCGGTGGCTGGCGAGAATCTCACAACACCGTTACCCGGATGCCTCACAGTGCAGCTGGCCCCAGTGAAGGAGTATCTCGCGCCGCCGTTTCCCCAACGAGGGCGGGGGGACACACTTCTCTCACCTACTCCTATTTTATTGACGCACGTTCTCAGAACGACTACATGGCCGGATGCTGGCACCGCAGCCACGAGCAACCGACTTCGGGAAACCCAGGGCCCAGCTATACGCCGCATCGCAATTGGAATGGATCCTCGGATGTATTTCAAGTTTCCAGTTAACTACAAATAGTTGTTTACAAGTCACCCACAGGCACGCAACGCACCAGCCCGCTTGGACAACTACGCCCCGACTTCGAGTAGTGGACCGCACGAGAACCAACGCCGAGAGATGGGTGACCCGCATCATATACCGGTTACACGCCTGCCATACCGTGGCGGTCTTGACCTGGTGAGCGAGGGCATTTCATCCAGAGCCGCCGGGTCTGATGCGAGTTCAGGGTCCCTATACCATGGCGGACTACACTACCACTACACCGAGAGGACTATTCATGGAGGCGCGGAGCGACCGCCACAGTACGGATGCAGAGGCGATACTCTATAACGAGCAACAACGGTGGAGGAGAACCCTGGCCCCAAATGGACCGAGCGGGGGGGCGACCGATGAGCTCAGGTATACCGACCCCCCGGACACTCATAGCCTCAGTACCGGGGGAGTGGGAGATGTGGGACACCTTGCGGTATTACCGCCGGACCTTCACTCTGATAGGCTGCCCAGTCATTCCGCCGGGGTTCAACGTTCTAGAAGCGGTAGGAAAACGAAGAAGGCTGTGCGCCTAGATGACGCCGCGCCCGCTCGAAAGCCCACGCGCGGAATGAAAGCTGGGGGGTTTCGGGACTCCACAACTCAGGTATGTTTCCGGGGTAATGTATGGGGGCGGGAGCTGAACATGAGCACTCACAGCTTCCGGTGATTCACACCATCACTTTTGGCTCAACCATTTTCAAGATGATCCAGCAAACCCCTTACAGGTGCCCTACCCGACAGGGCGGCTGGATCGTGCGGGCACCGATCGAGTTCGGGTGGATCAAACTGACTCACGCCGCCGACCCGAGGTACCTTGGTGCCCGTGGTCATAATGACAAAGTCCTCAATTACGAGGGTGTCGGAAGTTCGATCTCGTGCAGAATGAACGTGCGTTGGACTCCTAAAACCCCACAAGCGTATCAATTCACACCCCCCTCCCTTTCCCAGATCCCCGGGCACGGGATCGAAAAGTTGAAGGTGGGCCCTATACCTCTAAGTCATTGACCCGTAAATGTCTCAGTGGGTGCGACTACCAGATCTTGACGACGAACCACAAGACCGTCCGCGAGTCCATTACGAAGAAGAAGCTTGTTTCTGAAATTACTAAACTCGTGAGGCGTTGCATTGGGATCATCAACGTGAGTATAGCGTCTACCTTTGCCGGTCCGTTCGTGACGCCCAGTCGGTTAGACCAAAGCGGGGTTTGGCGATGTGACGTTCGAGAACGTGGTGTTGACGAAACTGTCGCATGTCTCGAAAGCATCATGGCAGCCAGAGTTGTGGTACGAGGTTCCTAAACCCGGTCGTGGTTCTTCCTAGAAGTTCGGTTATTCCCTTTTTTTGGTTATTCATTTTGTTCGGTTGCGTTGCTGTACGTTTGGGCATTCTCTCACCTTCATGTCGCACTTTCCTATGCTATTCATTTCAATACACTCCCCGTCGCGATAGCTTTGTTTTCCATATCCCGATGGTGGGAATAACTGGTTTCCGAGGTCGCCCCCTTTTTTCCCCCGATCTGTTTTCTTCACCGTGGCTATTGGCCGCTTCCTACCCTGGCGCGTACCCCTGCGAAGTCCGCCCGCTCCCACGCGTGTAGGGGATCAGGCATGACGCAGGGGTGACGTCTTGGGAGACTAGCGGACCGTGGCCGTGGGCTCTGCGCGGTGTGCGTTTGATGGTGGAAGACAAGGTACGTAAAGCTTTGAAGAATGTGTCCCGAATAACCCAGAGGAAATTCCAGACAAGACTGCGGCGAATGAATGTAGCTTGTGGCCAAGGAACACAAGAGTCGGTGCAGGGCACTGCCGCTTATCCGCTTTACGATCGGGTAAAGTTCACCTATTCTGATGTCTGAGAGTTGGGAGGGGGATCTTCCGCGCGTCACACAGTCGTGAAGACCATATCCAAAAAAGCGATCATCATATCTCCTATTTCATAGAAACATAATGAGTATAAAGAACACGGCTGTGGTGTGGAATATTTCCAAATATTAACGTTCCCAAGATGTGAACAGCGGATGAGATGAGTGGAAACGGAAAACAAATGAGACGATGTTTAGATGGCAAGGTAAGAGCGAGTATGCAAACCATGAAGAGGCTCTCTAGAAGGGGAAACCTGGTGCCAAATTTCCGGCTGCCAGGACGCCTTCGAGACATTGGTAAGCTTTGTGAGGTACATATCTTCAAAGCGGACAGGGAAGGGAGTTCCGATCTCCTGAACGCCGAATCAGTACAGCACAGCACACTGACATTTCGTCGTCCACTTACGTCCAGCTCTTCGAGATAAGCCTCGACACATTTAGCAATATCATGTGCTAATTTCTCCTTCCTGATTGGGCGCCGCTCCTTCTTGTGATTGGTCGTCACAATCTGTAAATGGCATTTATCTCACGAACGAATGCAAGAAATCAGTCGGAGGTACCTGTCTTGGCTTGATTTCCACGGGGTATCCCACAAGCTAATCAAACGAAGGGGTTTAGTGACGACAAAAGCTACTGTGACAGAATCCGCGTACATCGATTCTGCATGAGACGGAGTTCCCAATACTGTCGTCCGTGAACATGGGATCGTCACGGTCGTCAGGGCCATCGAAGCGTAAGTTCATGGCGTCCACCAAATTCATCCCTTCCACACCCTTGACTTTGAATTCGATCGGAGGCAGTGGCGTCCAGTTTTTCTGCAGGCTTTCGCTTTCGTAAAGAACCTGTTCCACTCTGCGGAGGTAAGGGCGCGTGGGGAGGATAGCGGGGGGTGCCATGTCCTGCAAACAATCGTGGTCATGGACAGTTCCCGAATGAGTCAGAATTGTAAAATGCCCACCTGAGTCGGTCCACGTGGATCGAGACGCTGTGATTTCCTGTGTCGGGGACGCTTTGCTTTGCGCGTCTCCCTCGTAATCGTAGCTCGCTTCCTCTTCTTCGACTTTTGGGATCCAATATTAGTATTCCCAATTGGTGGTGATCCCGCTGATAGCTCCGTCGTCTCCTCGTTCCCCACCCCGCCAGTGGGACGAGAGGCCGGGGGACCCGCGTGCCCCCAAGTACCGGTCTCGTGGGAGGCCATCGGAGTTGCTGGAGTGATATCCAACGGCGGAAGAGACTCCCACGTCGCTGGGTAGAGTTGATATGCTCCACCGGTATCCGGGAAACTTTGTCCCCCTCGGCCGTAAAAATCGCGGTTGTAGCTCGGATCCGCACTTGAGTCTTGGTCGCCAAGGTAGAAGTCGCCTGCTACGGTATTCTCCTGCGCACCAGGGCTGGGAACGGGTGATTCTGTCTCCAAATACCTAAACCCGGCAATGTCGGCGTGTTGTGTTGGCGAAAAGTACACGAGGTACGAGTGATCCAAGTAGTCGACTCCCGAGCCGTTGTAGTTGACACTTGCGTCCGGCACGTCACCGTCGAGGCCAAGGTCTGTTGGAATATACAATACCTACCAACGTATCGGTCAATCCGTAGGGGAGACATGAACACGGACGCACTTGTGGAGGTGAACTCGAGTACGAAGGGAAATCTGCGAGGCCATCCGGAAACGACACCCTGGCCTCTGTCGCGCGGGTGTCTTGGGAATCGTCTCGCCACCAGCTGCTAGAAGGGGTGCGGAAAGGGGGTGTGGTCGAGTGGTAGGCGTCGCCTGCTTGATTCTCCGTGTCACCCGGGCTTTCGGGGTTTGCAGGATGTCGGGGGACCTGTGGGAGGTGTGTCATTGACACACCACGAATGAGGCAAAAGTACACTTGCGTTTCGATAGACGTGCAGATTCTCTCCCGGCTTCGCGGAGTCGACATCGTCGTGAGTTTCGCCAGCGGGAGGGTCGGGGACAGAATCCCACTTTCCGAGCTCACTCGGGGTCATCGAACCAACAAAATGTGAAGGTTGGGCTCTGTGCACAGGATCGACTTGAAGAAACCGTTTCATGGTGTCTTGAGAAGCAAGGAGGTTCTGGAAAAGCGGTGGCCGAACGGGGGATTTTTAACCAAAACACAGACACACCACCCACCATGGCGTTCACATAAACCAGAAATTCCCCGGCAATATCCCGCAGCATCGCTCTGTGTTTCCCAAGAACCTGAGAAACAGCCCGAAGACAGACGGGAAGGGGGCTCAGTCCGGAACGGATGATAACTGGATACAACTCGAAACAGAGGATAAAAACCACCTGTTCCCAGCTTGGAACAACGCGATCTACGTAACGAGGATGTCAGCGGGCTCCATGGAAAAGGTGCCAAACGGTAACCATACCGAGAAACCGAAAACGCGGTCGCATGCGCAGTCGATTGTGGATTTTGGATTCAGGAAACATCCCTGAACGAGAAGACGGTTCATTGAGACCCGAAAGCGCAACATCCATGCATAGGAAGACGCGGCTGTAGTGAAGGATCGTGAATGCCGTAAGCCGTAAATCTGCAAATCACGCTCACATCTGAGGGAGTCATGGACGGTGAGTTCGCGATTCCGTGTCCCGTCGCTGGAAGGAAGGAAGTACAAGAAAGAGGAACGACCCGACGAGGCGGTGAGAAGAAAAGGGATTCTGCGGACGCTTAGGTTTCATCAGATGACGAGAGGTCAGGACCGGCGTTCTGTGGGTTTGAATGGGTTGATCCCATAGGCGGTGGCGTCCAGATATTCGTACAATTCAACGTGCCACGACCCATTTATCGCTTATCGCATTAGTTCGCCTCCGTGGTCCACACCAGGGACTTCGGGACGAGCACCAAGATATTTGGGGTTTTAAGGCGGAGAAAATGAGTGGTTGCCGAAAATGTGATGACAGCTGAAGAGAGAGACACGAGTCCACTGAGAGTGCACTCTGCACATCCATCAGAATGAGGAAGTTAACTCCGTGACGTGGAACGAGATAGAGGCAGTGCTGCGCTCGAGTGTGACCGAGCGCGACAAACACCGACCCTCAGAAAGGGCGAGGCTCACCAATAACACCAAGTTTGTCGACGAGAAGGTACTGGTTCGACAAAGGCTTACGTCTTCCGCTAGTGGGGGAAATCACACAGTCGCCGCGCGCAAACGTTGGCCGCTCCATCCATGTAGGCAGGCGGAACACAGGCTCAGAGGGGGAGGTCGTCAATTCGGAGATTGCCGAATGCGGGATCGTCGTGGTGGGTCAACCGGATATGGAAACGGACGAGTGGGTCACAGCTGGTTCCCCCACAACCTCGTCCGCTCGTGTTGGCACCCCCCAGTCTCCCTCTCACCGTGATTCCCCCAGCGATCCCAATCACCACCCTCGCTCGAGTGGGCCTAGAGCTTGCCCGCGGTATCGCCCGGAACCTCACACCCCGAATAAATCACCCACGATTATGCCAGATCGAGCGGGGACGACAGATCTGTCTGCCTCGTCGGCGCCATCCACCAGACCCTCTAAAACCCTGCCCAGTGGGCCACTTTTATCCTCAGTCAAATTTTATCAGGGCATCAAAGCCACCGGCTCCATGTCGCGGAGTTGTAGCCACCCGCGTGGCACCTGAAGAAATGGACTATGCGCGCATCCCACGATATTGTCGTCCTCGTTCACTGGCATGCGGTTGAGGCGCACCCCTCCACACTCTAGTAAGTCTCCGATCAGGTTCCAGCACCATCTTGGCTTCCACAAGTTCCGGATATTTATCCGCAGGGAGTCTCAGCGTGTCAAGCCCTTGTGTCAACCATTTCCATATACTCGCCACGGTCGGGGTGCGTCCGAATACCTTCCCGTATAATTCCTGCATTTCTTATCACTGTTTCTTCCAGCGTATGGGTCCGGAATTCTCTCCGATGATGGCCCGTGCACACACTCTTCGACCCTTCCTAACCTATTTATGCTATTGTCCTGATACGTGCGATTCACCTCCTGGGAACCTCACTTGGACGGACTTTCGTGTGCAGTCTTGAGGCTAAGAGGTACTTCCATGCGGTTGTATATGTTGAGAGTCCCAGTGGAACCAGGAGCGATTGGAGCAGAGAGACCTGAATCCCTACTGCGCAGGAGGCAATCCGACAGGTGTCCCCCATCCAAGGACTCCCCGAGTTCCGGATGTCCTCCCCTCCTTGGGTCTGACAAATGAGATGGACTAGCCCATGGGCCACGGACACCTGGATTCTATTTCCCGTCCCCCCCAGGCTCCCGTGCGGTATTATGCATCTCACCACGACACGCTCTGCGTGATAGTTCATATATCTATCCCGCGAATCTCGCCCCCGCTCTTTTCACACCTACGGAGCAATGAGTTGGCATGTGTTTACAGGCTAGTTTATCCTTCGAATTTACAGTTATCGCGCAAGGGGTGCGCCTAATTGACATCGCCCTACTCATAATTGGTATTACACTGCCATTGACCGTGGCGTTTATATGCTTGTTTAGTGGCCACGGGCGGAAAGTATATTGGATAATATGAATCACTGCCTCTTCTGCCGGCTTCATTTGGAGGGGGGAGGAGATCAGGGACAAGTGTTCCAAAACCGCAAGAGCCAAAAATATAGACCACCTTGCTCACGATATTCCCTCGAGTTGGGTGTTGTAACGCTGGAATACATATCCCAATGTGTCACGTCTCCATCATCCATGTCCTGCCTGCCATTGACAACCGTGTTGTCCCGCTCATTCTCAGGAAAGGGGC
>Ga0307517_10012756_pt1 | contig 11494 bp, 7 predicted proteins | sample 23_EM_MG_FD_194515 | JGI IMG/M metagenome (GOLD analysis project Ga0307517, IMG submission 194515) | Populus trichocarpa ectomycorrhiza microbial communities from riparian zone in the Pacific Northwest, United States - 23_EM | ecosystem: Host-associated > Plants > Roots > Unclassified | place... | reverse complement strand
CTTTAAGGATGATTTTAATGTTTTTTTTTTATAGAAAAAATAAAAAAATTTATAAAAAAAATAATTAAGTGGGTCAAGCATTGGGTCTGACATGACCGCTAGATCTAATGCTCGTGGGTCTGGCTTGACCGCTAGACTTAAGAGCCTATAAAAAATAAAAAAAAATAAAAAAAATTAATTAAGATTTCTGTTTAGGATATTTAAAGAATAATTTAAATGTTTTTTAATAAAAAATAAACAAATTTATATAAAAAAATTAATTAGGATTTCTGTTTAAAATACTTTAAGGATAATTTATTTATTTTTTTATAAAAAATAGAAAAAAATTATTTAAGATACTTTAAGGGTATTTTAAATGTTTGTTTTTATAAAAAATAAAAAAAACTATAAAAATATTAATTAGCATTTTTGTTTATGATATTTTAAGGGTAGTTTAAATGTTTTTTTTAATAAAAAATAGAAAACAATTATAAGAAAAATTCATTAACATTTCTATTTAGATACTTTAAGGGTAGTTTGAATGTTTATTTTTTTATAGAAAATAGAAATACTTTATAAAAAAATAATTAACATTTTTGTTTAGGATACTTTAAGGGTAGTTTAAATGTTTTTTTATAAAAAACTTTTGGCCGCCATGACTACCAGACCGAAAAGCCTATATAAAATAATTTCTTAAAAAATATATTAATTAGAATTTTTGTTTAGGATATTTTAAATTTTTTTTTAAATAAAAAAATAATTTATAAATAAACTTAATTAGAATTTCAGTTTAGGATATTTTAAGGATAATTATTTTTTTTTCTTATAAAAATAGAAAACATTTATAAAAAAAATTATTTAAGATACTTCAAGAGTAATTTAAATGTTTGTTTTTTTATAAAAAATAAAAAAATTATAAAACAATTAATTAGTATTTCTGTTCAGAATACTTTAAGGGTAGTTTAAATATTTTTTTGGAATAGAAAACAATTTTTTAAAAAATTATTTATGATATTTCAAGGGTAATTTAAATGTTTTTTTATAACAATAAAAAATTATAAAACAGTAATTGACATTTCTGTTTAGGATATTTAAAGAGTAGTTTAAATGTTTTTTTTTTATAAATAAAAAAAAATTGTATAAAAATATTTAGGATATTTCAATTATAGTTTTAATGTTTTTTTATAGAAAAAATAAAAAAAATTATAAAAAAATTACTTAGCATTTCTGTTTATGATGCTTCAAGGGTAGTTTAAATGTTTTCTTATAAATATAAAATAAAAATTAATTAGAATTTATGTTTATGATACTTCATGGATAGTTTTAATGTTTTTTTTTATAGACAAAATAAAAATCATTATAAAAAAAATTAGTTAGCATTTCTGTTTATAATACTTCAAGGGTAATTTAAATGTTTTTTTAGAAAAAAATAAAAAAAACTTAATTAGAATTTCTGTTTAGGATACTTTAATGGTAGTTTACATATATTTTTTTTAAAAATAAAATTAAAATTATATAAAAAACATTAATTAAACATGACCGGTAGATCCAATGCTCTTGAGTCTGCTTGGCAGCTAGATCCAAATCTCTCAGGTGTGACTTGAATGTTAGACTCAAGCTTTTTAAGTCTGGTATGACCATCAAACCTAATACTCTTGAGTTTTATATTACAACTATATTTAAGTTACTTAAAATTTTTCTTAATATTTTTAATATTTTTAAAAAATTGATATTAACGATGCAGCGGCCAATATACTATTACAAGCTAAAAGTAATGTGCTTGCTCTGTTCACAGCGTCGAGAACAGAAGTGTGGCTGCTAAATTTGAGCGACAAGAAATGGTCTCAGTAATTGAAGCAGTGAAGGAGATGATTTCAAAAGAATCTTATGCTCAGCAGCCTGTCATTCTGAGTTTGGAACTTCTGGACTGTAAAGCAGGCTCCATGGGGAGCCCTATATGTACATCAGGTTCATGGACAATAAACCCTCTGGGATTCTTCTACTAATAACACTCCCATCCACCATCTTATTGTGACGTGATAGTTTATTATGGATCATCCCACAATATCCAGCCACGCGCTCTTCATATCTGCTATATCGATTTCCAGGACAGACTAGAAGCTGTCCGCATGTGCAATGAACAAATTTCAAGGAATGTCGTCAGGCTCAAAAAAAGGGAGAAGAAATTAAGCATACTTGTTTATCATAACTATTAGGCGAATATCGCTGAAATCATGTTGGTGAATATCTCTCAAATCATGTTGGCAAATATTCTGTTGCTTTATTCTGTCATATCTCCTAATATCATACTTAGCTGTAAACATGTAATCAGTTGTCAATTAAGACATACATTTAGGTAGCTGTGTTTGGAAGTTGCACGGAAATAGTGCTTCTCCATGTATATATATACTGGTTTTCTGAATCAATAGATCAGACCTTCAAATTCAAATCCTTTCTTCTCATGGTATTAGAGTTGTATCTAGTTTAATAAAATATCCTGGCCATTGCAGAGAAATGGCTACCTTGAGGAAAACTATCTCTCCTTATGACATAACCTCCAATGACAACCCTGGAAGTCTGTTGACACAAGTTCAACTGAAGGGAGAAAATTACGATGAATGGGCTCGTGCTCTCAAGATTGCATTGAGAGCAAGGAAAAAATTTGGCTTTGTGGACGGATTTATTGAGCGTCCAGATGAGGAATCACCGGACCTTGAAGACTGGTGGACCAACAACTCTTTACTGGTGTCCTGGATAATGAACACCATTGAACCATCATTGAGATTAACTATGTCACATATGGAGGTGGCACAAGATCTTTGGGAAGACATAAAAGAACGATTTTCCATGGTGAATGGACCGGACCACGCATACAACAACTAAGGGCTGAGCTTGCTGAATGCAAACAAAGAGGATTGACAATTGTTGCCTACTTTGGAAAGCTTAAGAAATTATGGGAAGAATTGGCAAACTTTGAACAAATGCCGATGTGCAAGTGCGGCTTGTGTACCTGCAACCTTGGAGTGGCCTTAGAAAAGAAGCGTGAGGAAGAGAAAGCTCATCAGTTCCTCATGGGACTTGATGAAATAGTCTATGGGACTGTAAGATCAAATCTGTTGGCTCAGGACCCATTGCCAAATCTGAACAGACTCTACTCAACACTAGTTCAGGAAGAACGTGTCAGAATCATATCTCGTGGAAAGGAAGAGCGCGACGAGGTGATGAGCTTTGCAGTGCAAGCAGAGTTCAAATCACGCAATAAAAATGAAGGAAAGGACAAAAATGTGGTATGCAACCATTGTAATCGCACGAGACATGAATCTGATAGCTGTTTTCAGCTAATTGGATATCCGGATTGGTGGGGAGATCGTGCTCGTGGGACTGGAAGAGGAAAGGGAGGACAGCGAGGCATGACTCCTGTTGGCAGAGGACGTGGAGGATTGGTGACTCCTGTTGGCAGAGGACGTGGAGGATTGGTCAAAGCCAATGCAACTCAAGTCTCATATACTGATAGAAGCGATACCAATGGCCTTAGTGATGAACAATGGCAGACATTACTGAACATTCTAAACAATACCAAGACAGGGGCAACTGAGAAACTCACTGGTAAGTGTTCCTCCATACAATGGATTATCGATACGGGTGCTTCTCATCATATGACAGGAAGGCTAGATTGCTTATCCCATGTCCGAGACATGGTAGAATGTCCTGTTGGGCTTCCAAACGGGCAACAAACAACTGCTACAAAAGAAGGAACAGTGGTGCTGAGTGACAAGTTGAAATTAACAAATGTTTTATATGTGCCAAGTTTGCAATACAATCTCATTTTGGTATCTCAGTTGATTGATGAATCTGATTGTGTTGCTCAGTTCACTAATAAAATTTGTGCTATACAGGACCGCATTTCGAGGATGGTGATTAGTGCGGGTGAGCTACGAGAGGGGCTTTACCACTTGCGAGGAAGGGCAACTGTGGCAACAGTACAAACTGGCAATGAGAAATCCTTCAATTTGTGGCACAAGCGGCTGGGACATCCATCATCTAAGGTTCTAGAGTTGGTTCCAAATGTTGGTGCTGGTAAAATTAGTAGCTTACGTAATCAAGTTTGCGATGTTTGTCTTAGAGCAAAACAAACAAGGGATAAATTTCCTGCTAGTGATAATAAAACTTTGGAAAGTTTTCAGTTAATTCACTGTGACTTATGGGGACCCTATCGAACCATTGCACTTTGTGGTGCAAGATATTTTTTAACCATTGTTGATGATTATTCGCGAGCAACGTGGATATACTTGCTGCTTGACAAGAAAGAAGTCTCAGTGAATTTGTGCAATTTTATCGCTTTGGTGGAACGTCAATTTAACAAACAAGTGAAAACGGTGCGAAGTGACAATGGTACTGAATTCATCTGTCTTGGCAATTATTTCCATAAGCATGGTATTATGCATGAAACTTCTTGTGCAAGAACTCCACAACAAAATGGACGTGTGGAACGCAAGCATAGGCATATACTCAATGTGGCTTGTGCTCTGCGGTTCCAAGCAAATCTCCCTATCGAATTTTGGAGTGAATGCATTTTGACTGCGGGATATGTGATAAATCGGACTCCATCACTCATTCTGTATGGGAAAACACCATATGAAGTCTTATATGGTAAGACGCCTCAACTCAGACATATGCGTGTGTTTGGATGTTATGTTCATAACCAAGGACATAAAGGAGATAAATTTGCTAGCCGCAGCCGCAAATGTGTTTTCATGGGTTATCCTTATGGTAAGAAGGGGTGGCGAGTTTATGACCTTGAATTAGGAGTATTTTTAATTTCAAGAGATGTTGTGTTTTGTGAGGACAAATTTCCTTATCTCACTGATGGCCAGCAAAGCCCACTTTCTGCGCATGTTGATTCTACCTCGGGTCCTATAATAGATTGGGTTAGTATGGATGACAATGAGGGACCAAGCACTGTTCCGCATAGTCACATGCATGAAAATCTTGTTCCTCACGTTGGGCAAGAGATCAGTAGGGAAACTGGGACAGACGATAATCTGGAAGGCAATGCATCAATACTCGAGTCCTCAATTGTCTTTCCCTCTGACACAGTAGTAGTTCATGACAGCAGCCATGAGACTACATATGATAAGGGGGGTTCTAGTGTTGTTGTAAATGAGGAATATTTGGGTCGAGGCCAACGCACCAAGATACCTTCCACTCGCCTGCAAGATTTTGTGACACACACCATCTGTACGTTAAGTCTCTCGAAGAGTTCATCTTGCTCATCAGAATCCTCAGGTACACCATACCCTATAGCTCATTGTGTGAACTGTGATAACTTTTCTGCCCCATATAGACATTTCTTGGCAGCTATCACTGCAGGAACTGAACCTCAAACATTTGCTGAGGCCGTGAAAGATGAACGGTGGAGACAAGCCATGAAACATAAAATACATGCTTTAGAACATAATGACACTTGGACTATGAAACACCATCTATACGTTAAGCCTCTCGAAGAGTTCATCTTGCTCATCACAATCCTCAGGTACACCATACCCTATAGCTCATTGTGTGAACTATGATAACTTTTCTGCCTCATATAGACATTTCTTGGCAGCTATCACTGCAGGAACTGAACCTCAAACATTTGCTGAGGCCGTGAAAGATGAACGGTGGAGACAAGCCATGAAACATAAAATACATGCTTTAGAACATAATGGCACTTGGACTATGAAACCTCTTCCTTCTGGTAAGAAAGCTATCGGATGCAAATGGGTTTATCGAATTAAGTATAATTCTGATGGCTCCACTGAGAGATTCAAAGCAAGACTCGTGATCTTGGGCAATAATCAAGTTGAAGGGCTTGACTACAATGAAACGTTTGCTCCTATCGCCAAAATGGTCACTGTCCGTACCTTTCTTGCTGTTGCTGCTGCAGCTGCCAAAAGCTGGGAACTTCACCAAATGGATGTTCACAATGCTTTCTTGCATGGTGATCTTGAAGAAGAGGTGTACATGAAGATGCCCCCCGGCTTCCGATCTCCTACTTTAAACCAAGTATGTCGTCTTCGAAAGTCCCTATATGGTTTAAGACAAGCTCCTAGATGTTGGTTTGCTAAATTGGCTGGTGCTTTGAAACAATATGGGTTCCAGCAATCTCATTCTGATTATTCTTTGTTTACTCTGCACAAAGGTACACTACAACTCCATGTACTGGTCTATGTTGATGATCTGATTATTTCAGGAAATAATTGTGCTGCCATTCACACCTTCAAACATTACTTAAACACCTGCTTCCATATGAAGGATCTTGGTTCTTTGAAATATTTTTTGGGCATTGAAGTTGCTCGCTACTCTACTGGTCTTTTCCTTTGTCAAAGGAAATATGCTTTTGACATCATTTCTGAAGTTGGCATCCTAGGCGTTAAACCTGTTGCTTTTCCTCTAGATCAAAATCATCATCTTCCATTGGCTGATGGACCACCTCTTTTAGACCCAGACCACTATCGTCGCTTAGTGGGACGTTTAATTTATTTATTTGTTACAAGACCGGAGCTTTCCTATTGTGTGCATATGCTTGCACATTTCATGCAACATCCACGTCAGGAACATTGGGAGGCACCTCTTTGTATTGTCAGGTACCTGAAAGGTAATCCAGGCCAATGAATTTTGCTCCGTGCTGACTGTGATCTGCAGCTCTATGCTTGGTGTGACTCTGATTGGGCAAGCTGCCCTTTAACTAGACGCTCCATTAAAGGTTGGTTTGTACTTCTTGGTAATTCACCTATCTCTTGGAAAACCAAGAAACAACACACTGTATCTCGCTCTTCAGCTAAAGCTGAGTATCGATCCATGGCTACCACCACTTGTGAACTAATATGGCTAAAAACTTTGCTTCAGTCTCTCGGAGTTGCTCATCCACGTCCTATGAAACTTTATTGTGATAATCAAGCAGCCCTTCACATTGCTGCCAATCCAGTTTTTCATGAGCGTACAAAACATATCGAAATTGATTGCCATTTTATCCGCAATGCAATTCTCAGAGGCAACATCACTACCAAGTACGTACCCACTCATGCTCAATTGGCGGATATCTTCACCAACGCATTGAGCAAGAAGCAGTTTGAATACTTTCTTAGCAAGTTGGGCACTCGAAATCCATATGCTCCAACTTGAGGGAGGGTATTAGGTGAATATCTCTGAAATCATGTTGGCTGAAATCATGTTGGCAAATATTTTGTTGCCTTATTCTGTCATATCTCCTAATATCATGCTTAGCTGTAAATATGTAATCAGTTGTCAATTAAGGCATACATTTAGGTAGCTGTGTTTGGAAGTTGCACAGAAATAGTGCTTCTCCATGTATATATGTACTGGTTTTCTGAATCAATAGATCAGACCTTCAAATTCAAATCCTTTCTTCTCAATAACAACTAAGTTGGCACGAACAAACAACTTAACAATCAAGATCAGCAAGACAACAGAACAATTGTTATGAATGGTAATCCAAATCGCTCAAATATGAACCATGATATTGTTGCAACAATAATGACACCAAAAGAAACATGTTGCCACTTCCATAGTAGTGCATCGGCAGCTATATCAAAAAAAAGAACAAGAAATTAGTAAAACAACATCGGCAAACACAGAAAAAGATGGAATGAAGTCATATGCAGGAGTTGAGTTCTTGGGTTCTTGAATGAAATAATAAAACAAAATTTTCTTAGAGTTGTTTAGGGATTTATTGCCTGAATTTTCAGCTTTGAATAATTCTTTAAAAGTTGAATTGTCGCAAATAATAAGTCGTCCAATTGTTCGGCTTCTAGTGGTAATCTATATGAACCACCAGTGATAAATCTTCTAAATCCCCATTTAAGAGAGATGGATTGTTATGCCTAAAGTGTTAGCTCTTTATTATGTGACTTGATTAGTTTTTTTATCTAACAAATAACCATACAAAAGTAAGAGGCATACCTTACTATTTATAGAAATATCTGAAAGACCTTATAAATTAGCAAAATATCAATTTGTCTCTTGAACAATATTCATATATTAATTCAGGACAATTTTAGAAATTAACTCAATCAAGTCTTTACTTGATTTTTCTAGGTCTAGAAATTAGCAAAATATCAATTTTCCACTTGAACAATATTCATATATTAATTCAGGAAAATTTTAGAAATTAACTCAATTAAGTCCTTACTTGATTTTTCTAGGTCTAGAAATATAATCTCTGTATTAATTATATTCTAGACCTTAATTTCTAAAATATATTTTAATTAAGTTATACTTAATTAAATCATTCCAGTTTAATTTCTGAATAATAGTTCTTAATGTGTATGACCTATTAGGTTTCTAATATGTTGGTCCAAATATAAAATATAATTCTAATTAAATAGAATTAAATAAATTAAACAATTTAATTTATTTTTATTATCAATTCATCAATTGATTAATTTATATTTGAAGATCAGGTGCATCGTCTAGAACGTGTCACATCTCCTAAATATTAGAAAATTCGTTAATGGTTTGACTTAATCTTTCAGTGACCGGTTTTTTAGTGTAATTAATATCCTTTCATCAATAATATTTCGATTTAACATTAAAGCATGAAGTATGCTTATCATGTTATATCATGTTTGTTCTTCGTATAATAGTCATTGATCATTTGAATAAGATTTGAAACTCTTTTCAAATCTCATTCCACCTTGGCCAATGATTTCTCAATCAATACTATTTGAGAATAGATGAAATATTTTTCCCAATTCACCTAAGATGATGAATCCTCTCTTGATCACTTAAGTATCTTCATATAGTTCATGCTACACCCAATGTCCACGCTTTTGTTACCTTAATTAAGATAACATGTAGCAGGATCAAAGCATAATATTCTCTATATAAGATAACTTAATGGTATCAAGTCTAAGGATCACTTACACAATCATCACGTGAGCCTTTCCATAGACATAAGTGATCCATATGGAATTCTCATGCAGGTCAGTTCAATGTACATGTTTTATAACAAGAATCTACATATTAGTTCTAGGTATCCCTTATACCTCAACTTATAAGAACAATTGCTTCATGTCATAAAAAAAAAATATAATATGTATAAGTCTTTATAGCTCTAATGAATGTATAGTATTTAAGAGAGCATCGACTAAGAACATTTTAAGAACAATGCTTTGATGCAATAAGAATCTCATAATTATACCAAATGATTATAGTCATAAAGACTGGTACATATTACGTTCTTTCATTTATGAAAGGAACCAACTGTTCTCATAAGATGAGGTATAAGAGATATTTATAACTAATTAAGTATGACTTGATTAAAATATATTTTAGAAATTAAGGACTAGAATATAATTAATACAGGGTAATTCTAAACCTAAAAAAATCAAGTAAGGACTTGATTGATTAAATTTATAAAATTATCCTTAAATAATATATGGATATTATTTAAGGAGCAAATAGATACTTTACTATTTATAGGGTTTTTAAGATTCCCTATAAATTATACAATATACTAAAAGGGTTTAGTGCCCTTCTTACTGTTTACCTAGACTCAAAGCACTATGGATTGAAGCAGTGTAATGGCAGCCTAGCCCTTGCCACAAAGAGTTGCAAGGGCAGCGGGTGAGGGGTGGAGTTGTCTTTTCATTGGAATGCATTTGACATTGAATGGATAGTTAGGGAGAAAATAGTCACTTCAAGTTTTGGTGGGGTTGCCCTGGGTGTCAGCCAGGCCCGCGCCTCCAGTGAGGACACCTGACACTCGAGCTAACCTACCCTTGTGCTAAGTCAGGTCCGAGCGCCACTTGGTGCTGGGGCTGGCTTGACCTTTCCCTGGGCGTAAGCCAGACCCGCGCCCCTACATAGGGACACTTGGCACATGGGTTGCCTTGCCCAGAGTGCACAGCCGAACCCGCGCGCCACGTGGCAAGACCTGGCGCTTGGGATGCCTGCCTATGTGCTAGGGCCATAAATAAAAATATTTTTTAGTATTGATACTTTCAATGATAATAAAAATAATAATCTTTGTACCACAAATAATAATATTTTTGATATTAATGCTTTGAACTATAATAGAAATAGTAATATTTCTAACACAAATAATATTATTTTTAATATTAATACCATCAATTATAATAAAAATGATAATATTTATGGCACAAATAATAATAACTTTTAATTTTATCCTTCAAATCAACTATATGGTTTTTCTTTAGTGATAATAACATATTGGGCTTGGATGCGAACGCGCCCAACCACATGGTGGCCATGGCTGCGTCCACGCCCAACCCCACGTTGGGCTGGACGCGACCGCATCCAACTCCTTGTTGGACCTGGAAGCGTCCACGCCCAACCCCATGTTGGGATGGACACGACCGCGTACACCCCATGTTGGACGTGGATGCATCCCCGGCCACCCCATGTTGGACCTGGGCGCGTCCCCGTCTAACCCCACGTTGGGCTGGAGGCGACTGCGTACACCCCATGTTGGACCTAGATGCGTCCACGCCCAACCCCACGTTGGACCTGGTCGCGTCCACGCCCAACCCCATGTTGGTCCTGGACGTGTCCCCGGCCAGCCCCATGGTGGATCTTGATGCCTCCACGCCCATCCCCACGTTTGGCTGGATGCTACCGCGACCATCCCCATGTTAGCCTTGGACACGTCCACGCCCAACTTCACGTACGGTCTGGACGCGTCCCCGACCAACCCCATATTGGACCTGGGCGCGTCCACGCCCAACCCCATGTTGGGCTGGACGCAACCGCGTACACCTCATGTTGGACCTATACGCGTCCACGCCCAACCCCATGTTGGGTCTTGACGCGTCCGCGGCCAACCCCAGGTTGGCCTTGGACGCGTCCTTGTCTAACCCCATGCTGGGTCTGGACACGTCCCCGACTAACCCCATGTTGAACTGGGACGCGTCCATGCCCAACCCCACGTTGGGCTGGACGCGACTGCGTCCACCCCATGTTAGACCTCGACTCGTTCCCGGCTAGCCCCATGTTGGACCTGGAAGCCTCCACGCCTAACCCCAAATTGGGTTGGACACGACCACTAGCATCCTCATGTTAGACCTGGACGTGTCCACGCCCAACCCCACGTTGGGCTGGAGGTGTCCTCGGCCATCCCCACATTGGGTTTGGACGCGTCCACGCCCAACCCCATGTTGTGTCTGAACGCATCCCCGGCCAACCCTATGTTGGACCTGGGAGCGTCCATGCCTGACAAGACCAAAGAGTTGATGTCTTCTCCCAAGTGCAGGAGTGTCGAAGTAATAAATAATCAAGCAAGACTGGGGTCGAACTACATGGAAGTTAACTATATAAATTATAAATAACAATAATACAACAACAACAACAACAATAATAATAGTACTAGTACTAGTAGTAGTACTAGTAGTAGTAGTAGTAATAATAATAATAATAATAAAGAGAGCTTTGAGATGTGATATTGATATAAGGATTAAACAATGATAAAAACAATTGTCAAGGTTAGTGGATCCAC
>Ga0307517_10012755_pt1 | contig 11494 bp, 16 predicted proteins | sample 23_EM_MG_FD_194515 | JGI IMG/M metagenome (GOLD analysis project Ga0307517, IMG submission 194515) | Populus trichocarpa ectomycorrhiza microbial communities from riparian zone in the Pacific Northwest, United States - 23_EM | ecosystem: Host-associated > Plants > Roots > Unclassified | place... | reverse complement strand
CAAACACGCCAGGTTCTCCAGGTGCTTGAAGGTCATCGCGGTACGTGTGGCCATTGTATGTCCTAAACTGTGTCCTCAACGTTCTGTGAAGATGTGGTTCTGGCTGTAGCTGTAAGCTGTTTATTCTCCATGGTTCCTTAGCCCTACTTAATTGGATTTTCCGAAGACACATCCTGTTCGAAATATTATAGCATCAGCTTCCATGGAGAAGGACCTTACAATACACCTTTGGTTTGACGAATAGAATATATCAACATTATACTTCCCGAAACAAAATGGTTCTGGACTTGTCTGGAACCTACCTGAAGAACGAGCACAGGTTTTGTCAAGATTCGTGACTCAGTGAGGCAGTTCACATTCAAACTCCGCTGCAGCATATATAAGCAGGCCCTTGACCCTCCCGTTTTACAATCCCCTTCTTTCCAACCTCACAACTATCTTCTCTTCCAATCAACATGCAGATCTTCGTAAAGACCCTCACTGGCAAGACAATCACCCTCGAGGTTGAGTCTTCCGACACCATCGATAATGTTAAGGCCAAGATCCAAGACAAGGAAGGGTAACGTTGTCCTCTCCCTCGCAACTGTGCTATACGCTGATCATCATTTCCAGTATCCCTCCCGACCAACAGCGCCTCATCTTTGCCGGAAAGCAGCTTGAAGATGGTCGAACTCTCTCGGATTACAATATCCAGAAGGAGTCGACGCTTCACCTCGTCCTTCGCCTTCGCGGTGGCATGCAGATTTTCGTCAAGACCTTGACTGGCAAGACGATCACCCTTGAGGTTGAATCGTCTGACACAATTGACAACGTCAAGGCCAAGATCCAGGACAAGGAGGGCATTCCCCCCGACCAGCAACGCTTGATTTTCGCCGGGAAGCAACTCGAAGACGGACGCACTCTTTCCGATTACAATATCCAGAAAGAATCTACCCTCCACCTCGTCCTTCGCCTTCGCGGGGGTATGCAAATTTTCGTCAAGACCCTCACCGGCAAAACCATTACCCTCGAAGTTGAATCCTCCGACACCATCGACAACGTGAAGGCCAAGATCCAAGACAAAGAGGGCATTCCCCCTGATCAGCAACGCCTCATCTTCGCAGGAAAGCAGCTCGAGGACGGCCGCACGCTCTCTGACTATAACATCCAGAAGGAGTCGACTCTCCATCTCGTCCTTCGTCTTCGCGGAGGAATGCAGATCTTCGTCAAGACACTCACTGGAAAGACCATTACTCTGGAGGTTGAATCGTCGGACACCATCGACAATGTGAAGGCGAAGATTCAAGATAAGGAAGGAATCCCGCCTGACCAGCAACGCCTTATCTTCGCAGGAAAGCAGTTGGAGGATGGTCGCACCCTTTCTGATTATAACATTCAGAAGGAGAGTACTCTTCATTTGGGTAAGTCGCTTCTATTTGAAAGCGTGGTATTGTTATTAACGTTCTCCCCAGTCCTGCGTCTGAGAGGTGGCGAGTGAAGGGTTAGCTGCACGTAGTTGGAGTTCCTGGTTAACTGTCCCTCGCTTGAGCATCCGTCTTTACATATATTGCATACCACACATGAACGATGTCAAATTCATAACGCGATGATATCCATGCACAGATTCTAAGCTAAATGAGTCGTACCCTCAATTGTGTGATTTTTCCTCCTCTTTCTTCGCCTTGGCTTCGGATTCGAAACTGACGTCTGCTGTATCGCATCCTCCTTGACATCATTCTCTTCACAAAAATCTGCCTTCCTTTTCGAACCTGCGGACACCTGCGAATTAATTTCGTTAACTATTTTGTTGCTATTGGCATTCAGTGAAGCTTCGTTGATTTTCTTCTTCTTCATGCTGAGTGGGTTTGGTCCCTTGGGACCTCTGCGTTTTTTCAGATCTTTCAAAGTTGGGGGATCAACCAAAACAAGGTCTACGGCAGTCGCATGAAGCTTTTGATGTTCATTCTGTTAAGATGTTCAAAACACTACTCGGCAGGAGTGAAAAAAAAAAGCACACCATCTCTTTCACTTTCAAAGTTGCGTCACTTGGTGGTTCAAGGATCATTACTGAACGATTGATGTGCACAATTGGGGTCCCGGGAATTGCACGCAACTTGACGCGAAGTGGGTGGGATTGCGTCGCTATGACATATCGATGCTTATTCTTGTCGCCTAAGTGCCGAGAAGGTGAGGGAAATGAAGGGGCGAAAAGGTCGAGACAATCTTACCTACAATACTTAGCAAGCATTCATCCCCGGGTATGGCTTCGCGATGATTGCACATCCTTCGCTCGAAGCTCTTCGCGAGATCGACGGAGGATTGCTGTTGTTTGCCTTGCAGATAGAGCTCATGAATGCAACACTGGGTGATCACTAGAGGACGGCTTTGCCGTCATACTAGTCAGCGGTTTATCCTGTTCCGCGGATTGAAAGAAGGTACCCACTTGGTTTTACTTCGCCTTGTAAAACGGCGTATAATTGCTTCACCAAGTTAAGGTTTTGCCCTAGGGCTGATTTGCACATTTCTGAATCGACTGTTGTGACAAATTCATTGATTCGAAGCCCGGCAGAGAGGAGTGGAAGTAGACATACCAAGCACCTGGTATGGCTGCCTGAATCCAAAAGACATTGAGTATACATGCATAAGTTTGCGGTACGCTTTAGCCCGTTTTTGGCGCATGATCGCAGAAGTATAAAGAGTAGTGAACTCAAAAAGGTTGGTACAGTAGATCAATATGTTATTTGTTGATGTTGTACAAAACGATTCTCGGCGCGCTTCCAGAACGACTGCAACGACGACATGGCACGGACAGCCCTCCTCTGGCAACTGTTGTCTGGGTAAGGATGCTCTCGACGGTATCTCCAGCTTGCTAACTGTTTCTTTTCCCAGACTTACTATTGCCTGCGCCCTTGACGTAACAGGACAGATAGTGTGGAATGACGTTTGTCCAAGTCAGCATTTCTGCCGTGGGGTTTCAACGGAGACTGACGTTACAATACCGAGCAGATGCCACAACTTTAGGACAGGCCAAGGCGTCAATAGATGACGGGGTCCTTACTGGTGGTATCACAAGGAGTGGAAAGTTTGTAATGTGAGATACTACCATATTTTTTTCAGCCGCCCTTACTCATCGACAAACTAAAGTCCAGACGTTCCCGACGGAACCCATGTTCTATCGATTATTTCCCATGACTTCTCCTTCGACCAGGTGTGGAAAGTTCGACGCCCCTGCGAGTTTGCAACTTCTAACCTTCATCTTAGCTACGGATAGATGTTAACAGCACAAGTTCGGTGACCGAAGTCAGGCCTTACGTCGGCGGGACGCCCATGAATCCACCGTCCTCTGTTATTCTTCCATATCCTGTGCTTCTCATGCCAAGGGAGAAGCAAAATTATTTCGTCCCTCCTGAAAGCTTTAACCTTGGTGGCATGCTATCAAACCCGATGATGTTGCTCATGGTTGGCGGTGCAGGGATGATGCTGGCGATGCCATATCTCATGGTGAATCCTTAATTTGGTGTTCCTTTTATCCTCTTAATTGACTTTTTGACTAGAAAAACCTAGACCCAGAAGCGCTCGAGGACTTCAAGGAGCAGCAAAATAAGCTGGGAGGAATACAAAATGCTTTTCAAAGCGGGGATTTCAAATCTGGGTAGATAAACCTCTCTCGCAACCATCCGAAGCCGCTAATTTATGATGCCTTGTAGCCTTTCTGCCCTTATGGCTGCTGGTGATGAGCAAGGTCCAACGACCCCCACGCATCCTAGTAAAGCGAATGCCAAAGCTCGACCGAAGAAATCAAAGCGATAGTGACCTTGTAACCACTCAATTGTTGTGTATTTCAGACCAATTGATACAATCCTTGGATTTAAAAAAAAGTTATTTAGTTAGAGGCGCTGGGAGGCTATAAATATCCAAGGCTTTCGGCTGAGGTGAAGTTGGATCCACGGAGTTTGCATCTGGATATTGGTGAGCGCGGTGCAGAGTATGGTTTCTATAATAAATGAGAAATTGGGAAATGGAAGGATAGGAAAATTCCAAAATACCGCTGTTTGAAATGTGCCAGTATCCCTTGAGCAGATTTACGATCTCCGTGTGATGAAGCCATGGAACTTACAACCCTGATGAGCAACGTGATGGATGGTCAGAGGATGTATGATTTACTGATCATGGCTGGTAGTCTCGATAATAAACATAGTATTATTCCTGGTCCGAGAATCGTCTGATGCTGCAGCGCCAGGTGCTTCCTCGAGCTTGAGGCCTGTTACAGAGAGGTTCGGGGAGATAGATTGCACTGTTGGCTGAGTGCTGGGATCGTAGTTGAGCACAAGAATATGTTCATCTGGATGTGTGGGAAGAAGAGAGAGGGGAGAATCGTCCGCATAGTGGTACTGGATTACGGGGTGGCCAAGCAACGCGCCATCATTGGCGAGGAGGATGTAGTACGGTGGATTAGACATATTGACACAGCCACAACAGCAACAGTTCTTCATGGCAACGAATACTAATAGCAACGAGTACTCTTTCTCTATCTTCATTTCTCATTCTCCCCCCACATTCACATTCCTTTCACCTGTCATTCTTTTATGGCCCGTCTTTCCTTCTTCGTTTCTATAGCCTTTCTTTTGTCTGTCGTGCCGACTTCGCTCGCTGGCCCCGCATGTGCCAAGAAGCACTACAAGGCCGTAAATTGTATTCAAAAATGCAAATCACGGTGGGGTTGGACTGGGAGTATGATGGGGAACGATCCCTGGGGTTCTGTGGTCAAGAAAACGGACACTGCCATTAATTGGGATTCCGTTATCTCCCAGGCCTGTGGGGGCAATGTGTATGTGATGTTCTAAACTTATGTCTGATAATTTTACTGATCATATGTCCGTCAGTCCATCCAGCGTGGCACTCACCCCCCCGACCAGCACAGCCTCAGAGACAGAAACTGTCAGAGCTCCTACATTGCCGAGCTCCAGCGCGAATAGCCTGACTGCGAGCGGGGTTTCCTCCTCCGTGACCTCATCGTCATCCGTGGCCTCTTCTACATCGTCCAGTGCTTCTGTCCTGAAATTTGTTGCATCCATCCGCCCTTCCTCTACTCGCGCCCCTCCACTCTCAACAACTACTCCACAGACCCACACAACTAGAATCGTTGTGCAACCTAGTCCTACTCCTGCGCCATCTCCCCCTAAGGGGAGTGGTGACCCCCCTAGTGCCGATATACAGGTTTACCTCCAGGCCCATAACAGTGTTAGGCGTCAGCATGGGGCTGCAGACCTCAGTTGGAGCAACGACCTCGCTGCTAAAGCTCAGCAGTGGGCGAACGGTTGCCAATTCAAGCATTCTGGAGGCTCTCTCGGCCCCTTTGGAGGTACGCGCTTGGCGGTAACCATGATATTGTTTCATAATTTGTTTCCTTAGAAAACTTGGCCGCTGGGACCGGTAGCTATTCCTTCCAAAGTGGCATGGATGCTTGGGTGGCTGAAGTTTGTGAGTTATTTGTAAACTGTGACCAAAAAGCACTATCTCAAAGAGTATTTTTAGCCGAATACAATCCAAGCAATCCAGTCCCTTCCCATTTTACACAAGTTGTATGGAAGGGGACCAGTCAAGTCGGTTGTGCCGTTTCCACGTGCTCTGGGATCTTCGATGCTAAGTTTGGGGTGTGTTCCACGATGCCTTCACCTAGTCGTATAAATTAACCACTTGTCTCCAGCCGGCCCAATATTACGTTTGTGAATATTCAGCCCAGGGAAATATTATTGGGCGTTTTGCGTAAGTGTATGCTACTCATTCATGAAAAGAAGCTCAACGTTCTCCAATAGTCAAAATGTCCAGGTTTAAGACGGGCCTATTTTTCTTATTTTTATGTTTTATTTTTAACGCCGGTCTCGTGAATTTGTCGCATCAGGATGCCGCTCGCTTTCTTTATTTCTGAACAAGCCTCGCATACTTCGTCCCCAACCAAGATTTGTTCGTGCATGTAGCTGTGGGCATTTTGCATTTCCTATGCAAGTCCACATTTGGATACCCTTCACCCTCAAAAATTGTACATGAATTGCTCTGTAACTGTAGCTATGTCAATGCTAGCATTGAAAAAAATATAACTCCTTCATCGTGATATTTATACTTTGTTCGGTCAAAAAGTTTAGTTTGTCACTGTATAAAGCATTTGATGGACCTGTCAATGTTTTGAGCTTTCATGCTCTCACCGCGAGTGCTAAGGACGGTATCCGAGGGGGCCTATGTCTTCCTGCTTCTTATTACCCTAGTCGCTGCGGGATTATCCTGTGCAGCCATCATCTCGCAGGCGGTACGGACCTCCCCTGAACGATCTTGGGAGAAGAACTTCAACGCTCTGGTGGTTGGTGCATCCTACATCATTCTCGTGAGTTCGCCACCTTCATTGTTGCGGTGTACCCCTCGACGCTGACTCAAATGTCTAGTTCGCAGTTTCTCTTTCGTTCTGCGTGAAGCGACGCGTTGCTGTGCGGATCAAGCTCGAGCGGATTTCGAAGACTTATCGGACGATTGGACGAGATGACCTCCCAGATGTACGTGTTTTCCTTATATTGATGGCACTGTCACCCTAATCCCTGTTGTGTTTACACCCCCAGTCAGTTCATAAGTACGTCTCGCAGGAATTCATTCGGAGTTGTCTTGTTTCCTACGAATCATTGCCAAAGAATGTGTTTCACGAGGGTTGGGGGAGGCCAGGTAAAGGGCGCTGTGTACTTGTGTTCAGTAGTCATTGGCTTACAACCTCTTACAGGGACCAAGTACAGCGGAATCTCATTCCGGCGTGCCCTCCTCGACACCATTTCACACATTGGTATGTTCAAACAACAGCGAGGACTTCATCTGGGAAACGAACCTGACATTTCCTTTGTTTCCGCCAGACGAGCTTGCACATGTCATTATTCCCCTTCATCCCAAGCTGAAACCGCACGCCCGCATGCTGCAGCATTTCCGGTTTCTAAATCCGCTATTACCCAAGGACGAAGATGGGATCTCGCCACTGCATTATTATGACTCTGCGATCCAGCTCGCTCGAAACTCGGCATGTGTCCTCACTGAGGAGGAATTCGAGATCGGGTTGAACGCCGCGTATCAGATAGAGAAGATGTCAGTTCGTCTCTTGTGCAACACTTGTGAACTAACACTTAAATGGCGGTCTAGCTTAAACGATTGTCGTTTGGAAATGTTGGAATCGGACTCTACTACCCAATTTGATGATCCTCTACCAATATAACCAATCTTCTGGATCTGCGATGTAATAAACCGGCCAGGTGTCATTAATTCATATCCGTTGAAACGCTATTCATTATTCTAGGGTTGTCTGTCTAGGGTTGTCTGACATATCTTAACTCCGTGTTATGTACGATCTAAGTGGTTATCATGTGTCGGCTAGAAGACAAAGACCTATGAGAGCGGCATGAGAACCAGAGTAAAAATGTCATAAACGTTAAACATGCCTTATCATGAAGTTTGCTGATGGTATTTGGTGTGGGGTACTTTAGGTCTTCCAAGTTTTTCCTGAAGGACCGAGGTTAGCTGGTTCCCCAGAAGGAAAACAGGGGAACTCACTTCATGGCAGTTACCATAGGGGGAGGACCGCAAATGAGAATTTTGCTGTCAGTCGTGGCAGGGTTAGGGAGATGCTCTTTAATATGCTCCTTGGTGACAAAGCCGACACCACCCTTCCAGCCAGGGGGTGGGTTATTGAGGACATAGACGATCTTGAACCTTTGCTCGTGGACGTCCGTGAGTTCCTCGAGGTCATGCCTGAGAAGAATATCTTCCTCGTTGACGTTGGCGTAAATAAGGGTGATGGTAGTGCGATCGAAAGGGTTCTTGAGAGCAGCACGGATGACCTGAATCATGGGAGAAATACCGGTACCTCCAGCGATCATGCTCAGGTGGCCGACAATGTTGGGGGTATATACAAAGTTTCCCTTGGGGCCCTTGACACGTATATTGTCGCCAATTTTGAGGAGAGACACATGGCGGGAGATGTTACCCTTTTCATAGGTCTAGAAACGCGTTGAAGTGTGGGGTACGGGAAGTAAACAAGAGAGATTACCTTGATGATGAGGTCGAAGCGGCCACGGTCATCGTCGTTGCTGATGGGGGTGTAACTTCGGGTGATGAGTTTACCGTTAATCTCTGCAGAGATAGAGATGTGCTGGCCAATAGGCAGGCCTAGAACGTCCTGAACATGTGGAAGCTTGAAACGGTAGCTGTAAAAAAATATGAACAGGGATGGAAGAATGAAAGGAAAGAGATGGGACACACATGGCGGTATTGGGTGAAACCTTGATTTTTTTCTCGAGGGGGAATTCCTTCCATACTTTGGGATCCAGAGGCTTGGTGCGACCTGGCGTGTACGTGGTGAGATTAAATTCAAAAGAGAAGGGGAAAAAAAAAAAGAGGCAGCAGACCAGAGTGAAGGACCTTTGCAAGGAAAGCCGTTGCAAGGATGACGGCGCCGGTTATGATAAAGGTCGGGGACTTGGAAATGGCGACCAAGTCATATGTACCGACGTATGGGACGTCAACCGCATGCAAATTATTGGAGACGGTGTCCTTGAGGACATCCTGTATTTTAGCCCAATCCATTTCGTGACCAGGGAGACCTAGGAGGATGAGATTGCGATAGTCGTAGCCTGCCTCGAGCAACTTTGAGTCGAGAAAGCGGGAGATGAGGACGAGGGCAGAAAAGACAGAGGCAAAGGTGGCAAGAAAGACGAGTTGAAATTTGTTGGGCATATATACGTGGAAATGGTCTGACCAGAGTATTAGTATTTAGCACATAAGTAATACATAGCGAAGCACGTGCTTGTTCTCTCTCCCTCTCCCTCCCATCTTCATTTTTCTCGTTCACGCTGGTCGTGGGCATGCAGTCGTCGCCGCAGCCGCCCCGGCGAAGAGGCATGGTCTCCTCGCTGCGCATTGAGCCCCCCCAACAAATAGCCCTGGCCCTCGGCGACTCTGACTCTTCACCTCTTTCTTCTACCGATTCAGACTATCCTCCCTTCAAGGACCGAAAAAATATGAAAAAATTGTCTTTAACCCTTCCATCCGCCCAGTCTTCCTCGGCGTCTCTCCCTCCAGAGCCTGCTCTCAGCCCAAGACGTCCACGCAGGCCCTCCGTCATTTCACTCCCCGCCGCAAACCCTACCATCTCCCTTTTCCATCGCAAGGACGAGGACGGTGGCTCTGAATCTGTTCCCTACGCAGATGGGCCCATTCAAGTCATCCCAGGTATATGGATAGGCTCAGAAGACAACGCCCGCGACTGGAAGGGTCTCGTCGAACGAGGCATTCGCTCCATCCTCAACGTCGCAAAGGAAGTCGCTTCCCCCTTCGACACCCTCCAGTCTTCTCTCACCCTCCGCCCTGCCGTGTCTACCCCCGATTTTAGGCATCGTAGCCATCCGGATCCCACTTTCTACCCCGCACATGTCCCTAGCGGCAGGCCAGCAATGCATTATCTCAAGCTTCAATGGTCCCACGGCCAACAGGACCTCGTCGATGACGGTTTCAAGGCAGGAATGGCCTTTGCGGACGCTGCCCTCGCCCGTGGCCAAGGCTGCCTTATCCAGTACGTTTCTAACCATCCCTTCATCTTTTCATCGATCTCATCACCATCTATAAAATAAAGTTGCCAATGTGGCATCTCCAGATCTGCCACTATGGTCATCGCTCTCGTCATGCGCGCAGCAGCTGAGCGTCACTCCTCCGTCCCCCCCGAGGTTTGGGCTTTGCCAGGCATGCAAGGTGCATATGCTTTTGTCAAAGAAAAAAGCCCCCATGTTGGCCCAAATATGTCGTATGTGATTTTCCCTATTCCTCTTATTTATTGCCACTCATTTACCTCTCTAGTCTTATTTATCAATTGTTGGAATACGAGAAAAGATTGAAGGGGGACAAGGGAATTCCTTCAGACTCGGATGGTTCATCCGCCACTGATGACGAAGAAGAGTGGGGTCGTCGTCGCCAAATGATGGAAGAGGCTTCCGATAATGAAGCCGAGGAGCGAGAGAGCAATCTGGTCATGCAAGAAGCCAAAGCTTTGGACAAGGCGATGGAGGACAGAATTGTCGCCCGCAAGTCCTCAACTTCTTCCATCGCCTCAACTGGTTCTGGTCTTGGTATGGGGCCTGCTTGGAGAAGTCGGTATGCCTCTCGTAAACGAACCGGTTCCCTTGCTAGCAACAAAACCAACGGAAGCTTCCTGAGCGAAGATCTCGTAGAAGAGGAGGAAGAACAGGAACTCCTGGGAATTGGAAGAGGCTTCGATACCGAGAGCCACCAAAGTCGCGCAGAGGACTCGAACACCTCTTCACCTGATGACGAGCTCGTTGGCACACCTCGAACGCTTAATTCGCTGGTATCTCCTGGGCCAAGGACCGCTCGTCCTCCGCCGTCTGCGCCTGTGTGGAAAACGTCGTTTTCAATTCCTCCACCGCCGGCCACGGCCATTCGATCGACATTCGAACTCCCATCCCGTCCCAAGCTGAAAAACAAACCTCGTCCCATGAGCCTCAGTGTTCTCCCCCCAGTCCCACCCTCCCCCATCACCCTTGTCATTGAAACCGACGAACCTCTGCAGACGAAGGTTCAACCTCGTGCTGTTAAAACGAGCTTGGTATTACCGTCTGTTCGACAACGGGCTGAATCACGCAAACTCGTTCCCCCTCCATTACATCTCCGCAACAGCGCTCTGCGGAAAGCATCCAACAGCGCTTCTGATGTAGCCTCTATGGTTTCCACCCCTTCACAAACGTTGTTTGTTTTCCCACCATCTCCCACGCTGACGACTCGCACGCCCTCAACGATGACACTGATGTCAAATGTTGTCGGACCCGTTCCCTTTCCCAGCTTGTCAACGCCTCGTGTATCAACTTTCCACTCCAAAGGCCGCACGCGGTCATTCATTGGATTAGGCGCCGCGCCAACCCCAACAGTTGCCTTCTCAAAAGTCGATGTCCGTGGCCACGTTGGCCTCGCGTAGGATCCTCCATCGTGCCGACTCTATGATGATGAAGAATATGCTGATGAAGGACTTTATGTTTATCCATGCCTCCACTGTTATTGCTTGAAAAATTTTCCTGTTCTTCCTCCGCTTGTTTTTTTTTTTTCGGAATTTAGGCGCAATTTTATCATTGCGCCCAAATCGGACCTTTCAATGTTTCTCTCTTGATTATTGACTGCACTTTTTGTATCTTCTGCATTCTTCTAGTAGGGTTGTCGTTTTCATCACTTTTGTATCACAAATTTCATGGGATCCTCGCATTTTAGCATCACCTTCAATCCAGGTCCTTTCTTTGTCTCCAATCAATATATATGCTCATGTTTTCTGAGTACTTCGTGTTCAATTTTTTGCATGTAACTATTCCCACTACCTTTAGGTAGGGGGTCTTAGTGGTCCGGACCCTTAAGGTTTTTGGCGGGCGATTTGATTTTTGATGGATGGCTGTGTTTACTACTACTAATGGAACTTCTTTCCCGCACTCCACAT
>Ga0307517_10012754_pt1 | contig 11494 bp, 18 predicted proteins | sample 23_EM_MG_FD_194515 | JGI IMG/M metagenome (GOLD analysis project Ga0307517, IMG submission 194515) | Populus trichocarpa ectomycorrhiza microbial communities from riparian zone in the Pacific Northwest, United States - 23_EM | ecosystem: Host-associated > Plants > Roots > Unclassified | place... | reverse complement strand
CTCTGAACCGGAACAACACTGGATTTGGGACGGATAATACATGGACAAAATCTTCTCCCAGTTTGGTCAGGATGTCGGGACTAAACGAGGTGAAGTCAACTAAATCATCCATTTATCAGCTGCCACCACTCATGTTTATGTAGGTAGGCGGCTCACCATCGTGGACCCTTGCGTCATCCATGACTACCTGGCCGGGCGGGGAGATCGTGGCGACAGGAAGAGAGGTTCCTGGCTAACCTCTGCCGCACTGGTTTCCGGAGCGACGTAGTGGTGGTGGTGGAAGGAGTGGAGGCTGGCTCCGTTGCGGCGTACTGGGCGAGTCCCGAAGCGGGGTCGGCGGGAGGGCTGGAGGCTGGGGTAAAACGGGAGCGGAGAACTCTTTTACGGAACCGACGCGGTCGTTGACAGCCTAAGGAGAGGGATGAATCGCGAACGAGTTTTGAGGCTGAAGACGGATGAAGACACGGAACTCCGTAGTGCCTCTAGCGATGGCTTGTAAGTAAGTTGTAAGCGTTGAGTTCCCTTACGTACCCCGTGCCTGGACAAGATTTACCCGAAACGGAACGACATGCATATCGTGTCTGGATGGATTCTAGGGAAGAGCAGACACTTTCGCAAGGTGGGATGACGACGGGAACTCAGTAAACACTCCCACCTCCAACGCTTCCGATTGTTTCTCAACTTCCGGTTCTCCTGGATTTTGTCTAACGTGTTCCAGCCCCGAGCTATTTTGCACTGTTCTCTCATCAGCCTTTATATCTATTCCCCGTAGTTCTCTAACCATCAGCAGTGTCGGGCGGGCGGTTTAGTACCGTAGAGACATCTCCGTCCGCTTGATCCGACCCTACTAATCAGCATGAACACAAGGTGCACATTCATTCCCCGGACCACCGCACCCTTTACCGGAATGAAGTCCCGTTCCTCCATCGTGACGGTATCTCAGAAGATTATAGGAAATAATACACGAGAACCGGGGCCGAGTTGGTACAGCGCACGGTCGGGTGTGGTACTCATCTATGTCGTGGTCGTCAATTCAAGTTCCCTGTGAAGGACGTTGGGCCAACTCTCCCACAGAAACCGAAGTCTTCGTCCTAGAATTCCACCGAACCACTGAAACTTGGCCAAGGAGGTCCGTTGACGTTGACCGTCCTCCTAAACTGCCGGCTGATACGCCAAGGACGTTTACCCAACCTACTGGGCTGTTCCTCTGAATGGGTGGATGACGCTGCGGTTCCGCACCTACGGTGCCCGCGGGCTACGATGAGTAATTTCAGGAAGGCCACGCGTGGGATCTCCAGAATAACCCACCACGAATCTCACGAGCCTAGGCACTTTTCCAGCTCAAAGCCTCAGTGTGTTCAACTCCGCTTGTCGCAGTTATTCGACAAACTTGTGAGATCTTGAGCTTGGTAGCACCTCCGATCCACTGGCGATGTTGGAGGATAATGAGTTTATAAGCTACCATAACCAACGGGTATATATCACAAGCTAGGACTCAGATACCAGAGTGCCCTAGCGCCGCCCAAATAAGAAAGGGTACCCCCTACCCCCAGGCTGGGCCGTGCGCCGCAATCGTTGTGTGGCATGGTAAGGAGACAGTGTATAGAACCTGTCTGGGAAATAGTAAAACGTGTGAAGGTATAAAGTGTACCGGAAGGCATGTTAGGTCGCGGGAGATCAAGCTACTTTTCAACGCGTTCTTGATCCTACTTTCTCGCCGATCAAGTATCGGGAACGTACTCGGTTTTCCTGACTTCTAGGACCGTTTCGAGGTGAAGACTCTTCTCTTTCGTCAGGCCCCCGCCACCCGATTCCGCAGGAAGTTGTAGAACTGTTGCGGATTCGAGTGCAATCCCCGGGATTCAATGTCACGGGCTTCCTTATCGGAGATGTCAACCTGGAAGCAGATGATATCCCCGTCCTGTATATCGCTCTGGGAGAAGACATGGTTCGGATCCATGAGCTTAACCAGACAGGGTTCGATTTCCTGCGAAAGGATGATGCATCAGCGCGTCATATTGGCAAAAACCCGCCATCCGTTACCTCATAGAGCTTCAGTTGTGTCCCAGGTGTCCATTTCATCATCCCGTTGATTATCGGGATGAGATCACCAACTTTCCTCGCTCTTGGTACATGGATCCTCCCAATTCCGGAAAGTAATTGCTTCGTGGCGTTGAAATGCTTGAGGAAGACCATTATCGTTCCAACGTCCTCCAACAGTATTTTCTTCGTGTGTGAATGTGAGCAATGGAACATTTCTGATGAACGAACCGAACAACCGACCATGGACGGATCCGGGAGTATATCGAGATACAACCGAAGCTCACTATGTCGCCCAACCATGTTGTTACGGATCACCTCGACCGCTAGGATCATCATCAGAAATAGTCCGCACAGAGACAGAAAAACTCACTTAATGAAGGGTCATTCTCAGGGATGTGCGCATCGGGTCGCACCGTTTTGTTCTGACGGTTGACCAATACCCATAACCTGATCTGGTTCTCGGGGTAGCTGAAGCGTTGGGCAACCCTCGACTTGAACACACTATACGTCTCCTGCCGGGGCACACGGAACGTCGGGAGATCAGAGAGAGGTTGATTCCCCTCGTTGAAGGTGGCAAGGTCGAAACCTCCGTGGCGAGAAAAGGTCCCGGCAGTAACAACTTTGGCAGTTAGGAACGGGTGCTGCTCCGCGATTTCTTTCTTCGCTTCTATCTGGGCACGCTCCCCGTCCAATCTTGGTTCTGGGAGGGGAATGAGCCATAGATTCAGGATCAACTCAACGTCAACTTACTCAAATGCGGAGGAACGTCCTCCGCGGTGAGCGGCGCCAGGACTTCATCGATCGCCGTCTCGCGGATGTACACCAACACGTAGGCATTCGTGGACCTCTTCACTGCACTAACCTGATTCCGCAGTGTCTGGGGGACAAAACCGGTCAGCGGCTCTCCGCCATAGTTCTCCTCCAGAACCTCGCGGTCTGTCACAGGCGTCACCCGATCGTCGTAGAATTTCAGCCACCGGGTATGCCGATCTGGTTTGATGAGAGCGAAGTACTTTCCGTCGTGCAGGTCACCGGAGTGCACGAGTACACCGTGGAGCACATACTTCCAGGGCTCGGACCTGTTAGCCGTCTCGTCGAGGAATTCGTCAAGGTCGATTTCGAAAGGGAATTCGAAGCGATCATTGAGCTTCGAGGTGGGGTTAGAATCATAGGTACCAATGATTTATCGAGGATATAAGTGACGTGTACCTTGAACATAGCGCCGCGTTGCATGTCGTAGTCGTAGCGTTTCAACTTCAAGTGCAGCACTGGGGGAAAAGACTGGAAGATAATACCGCTCCGAGCATCCTGCATTCCGAAGCTTCCAGTCTGGTGCTTGGATTCACCATCCAGCATCTTCACGGCGACGTAATCCCGGAAAGAGTCGTATAACGTTTTTATTCCCTTGACATTCAATTCGATATCTACGCAAAAGATCGGATTTGGGGTTCCATTTCTTCGGAGTTGTGCGTTCTTGCTCACCATTAAATTGTTCCGTTCTAGATGACTCGTAATCGACGTTGATGCATTTGATGTAACTCTTCATCTTTCCGGAAAGGAGTTTTGGGATGGCTCCCTCAGCACGTGTGCCCTGAGATGCAAATGGTCACGTAAATCGATGGTTCGCGGCTGAAATGGCACAAAACTGGAACACAGACCTTCATCTTGGACTCTAGCTTGTCTTGCAATATTCTGTTGAATTCTTGAGCATCTTGTTGTATAAACGACTCGAGGGACTTCCAGCCGAAGGACTTTGTCAGTTCGGTTGTGCCTGTTGAAATGGCGAATGGTCGGTTCGGTGACCCGACTCAGAGACGAAAGCTGTACGAACTAACGGGTTGATCGGAGGTCTGTAGGTTATAGAAGACGCGCTGAAGTGCAAGTGGGATGCTCTCTGCTGGGTTTTGATCTTCCGTCGGGATTTGATAAACAGCCTGGGCAACGATTCAGGAGAGTCTGAGCCAGGAGATAAGGTGGCTCTGTACCTTCCGGAGATAGTTTATGCAGAAGAAAGACTGCAGGACGGCGTTCAGATAACCTGTGGCGCCTTGGTTTTTCAATCCGACATATCCCGTTTGTTTCTTTGAATCGTAACTAGAAAAAATGCTTCAGATCCTTAATCTGAGCAATCAAGTCCGGCTTACTCGACGAAATTATGCCACATAACACCGGTCGGATCCTCCAAGACTCTCACATAAGCCGAGATCACAGCGGAATCCTCCTCAATCGCTGGGCGATTGCCGTCGGGTTGAGGTTGAAACAATTTGCGCAGCTCGCTGAAACGGGTGAAGCCCCAGTCATGCTCTTTGGCGATGAATCGGTGATGCGCATCTGACGGGGGTGCCGATAAAGATTGGGTAGGGATGTCTTGAGTCATGAAGTACGTACGGTTGACGGTGTAGATAGTAGGATCGTGTGGATTTGAGATTGCCAACGCGAACTGCGTGCATGCGTGCCAATCATTTTCCGTGTTCTCGGGTCCGGTACAATCGAGATAGAGGGAGAGGGAGTCGCTTGGATGGACAGAATTGCCGGACGGGAAGAGAAGTATCTGCCTAAGTGGGCTTTCAGGTTGAGCGATTGAGATGGGCGACGACGGGTGGGGAAAACGTGCCACTTGTGCCCACCACAATCGAACTCTGGGCTGACTTGTTTCCTTCCGAGTTTCTTCCAGTCCTGGAGCTTCCAGTGAAAGACCTGGAGTTGCTTGACGTCGTATCCCAGATCAGGCATGTGCTTGGCGAAGAAGACTTCATCTGGAGGACGGGAAAGGGAGTGAACGATATACGAGGGGCCTGGCGGAGGGCAGGAAAAGCGAAACTCACGGTCAAGAACGGACGCGACGTCTTCGGTTTTCATCGGAGGGTTGTGCGGATCGTTTACTTTCTCGCGGGTGGGGTCTCAAGTGGGGATAGAGTAAACAAGTAGATTCGCGTGTGGGCATGGACTTTCTTCTTGGACTAGTGGAGTGGTAGGTGCTCGGGCGCGCGTGTCCACAACACGGAACCCTTTACGGTCACGGAATTTGTCGGACCGGGTTTATTGGTTCCGGATCATCAACGGATCGATCCGACCCAAACGCCTCAAGACATCCCCCACAGCCGCCACTATGACAAAGGCCGTCCCTGCAGCGAGAGATGTGGGTCGCTCAACGGGGCCCATATCCTCAACATTGAGTATCGCTCCCCCACCAGTGCACACGAACGGCTCTAACTTCTATCGTTTAGGCACGAGCGTCTCGGATCGCATGATGATCATTTGGAATCTAGGCAAAGCCAATATCGACCGCCTACTCCGTAATGCGCCTCCTGGAACACTCAACGTGCGCGAATCGAACCCCCGCTTTCCATACGACATCATGGAGATGATTATGGCCCACCTCTACCACAACCACGGCGCTCTCAAGGCGTGTTCATTGACTTGTCGCTCCTGGTATACCGCCGCCGTCCCGCACCTTCACCATACCCTTACTCTCCTGGACATGATGCCCGACAAAACTCGTGCCAAGCTGAAGCCGCTATCCAAACTACACGAGCTGGGTCTAACGTCTTTCGTGAGAGAAATCCGGGTGTGGCAATGGTCTAGCAAGTATTGGTTCATACCTCAGGCATTCAGTTCCAGTGACTTGCGCCGTTTTTCCGCTTTCGTGAACGTTCAGGAACTGACACTTCAAAAAATCAACATCTCGCACTTTATACCAGGCGTTGAACGTTATTTCGGACACTTCGCGCCAATGCTACGATCCATCGTTTTGCACTACCCTTATTGTACCCCTCGACAACTATCTCATTTCCTCTCCCTTTTTTCAAACCTGGAAAATATCTACATCCATTTCCCCAAGCGTTCGTCCAACACAAGCGTCCTCGATACGGAGCTCACCCCGTTCTCCTCGCCGAAATTGGGGGGGTGGCTGGAGCTTTTCGGCTTTCGCTGGGCCGAAACTTGGACGGACTTGATCACTTCGTGCGGTGGTCTACGGTTCCGCCACATGGATCTGCACCACGCTAGAGGTTGCGCACCCGTCCTGCTTGAGGCGTGTGCAGAGACCCTGGAGACACTGCGATTCCACGTGACGGATGCCTCAGTCGGTGGTGAGTAGTGGAACGTGGGCTTATCTGCGAATTCGAGCTTATGGCGTGCAGGGGTTCGCTCATCCCCATCACTCCCTGAATTCGATCTGTCACGATTCAACAGCCTCCGATCTGTACAAATCGGGGCTTGGGCAACAAGGCTTCGCCCGACAAACCGTCACACCATCGTCATGGAGGTATTCTCGACGATCACATCCCCTGTGTTCTCCGAGTTTGTTATCTTCCTCTCGGAGGAAGAGATCGTCGATTTGCCCTCGGATATCACATTGTTCGAGACATTGCGCACGATGAATGGAGTCAGACCCTTCAAATTGGTCTTTTTGCTCAACCTTTGGTGCTCACCCCCGAAAGAGGCGTTAAAGGAGTTGATGGAAGCTATAGACTTGGTGAATACAGAGGGTTTACTCGATTTTCTCGGCTCTCCCCCCACCATCCGCTCAGTACCAGGTGACACCCCAGGATGGGAGCCGACATGATTAGATATATTTCATGTGCACCCCACGCCACTGCCCCAGACTCTGCGTAGAGTTGTAATGTGTAACATGAGCTTTACATTGGTGCAATAAACTAGACATCTACACATCAGAAGGCAAAACCCGTAGTGAAAGTGAGGACCCTTGAACCTGATCGTGTGTGGACACGACAACACTTCGCGCGTATCACCCTAGCCTCCCCGGGGGAAACAGACAGGCTGTGGTATAGGACACGGGCCATCTTATGACACTCCCTCATGTTTTGGCGTATGCATGCCAGTTAGGAATGTGGGTCTTCCAACACTTCATCACCGGAGCTACTCTGCCGACTCAACCAGGACTATGGGCATGGACACGGGACCGAGCGATCTGCTGGGAAAGGAGTCCAGCAGGTACACCCAAGTGTCCGGTTTCGTGAACGGTTCCAAGTAAGACGCCTATAACCCCCATCAAGTGTGATTTCGTTGTCTACCTTCGGGTAATGAGCGTTTGCGCGTTTTGCGCAGGTCCTGGCTGGCATAAACATCCGGAAGGACAGACATCCGATTGATCATCACGGGGGCCGTGATCACGGTAAACTAAACCTGAGATTGCCGCACCCCTACTGGTGGACATCGAACCTGGGGGGGATAAACCGGGGCGGACGCCTTGTGGACCTTTGTGACAAGAGAAGGTCTCATCGGTGATGGATCTGGTGGCCCGGAGCAAGCGCCACTTGTCACTTCTTCTGCCTCGTCTCCATATGGGCGCACTCTTCATCTAACCTTTGTCCTGGAAGAGGAATAAGGTCAAGATCTTCGACCACCAGGCCAATGCTAACTTACTCAAGTGCAGAGGAACGTCTTCCGCGGCGAGTGGTGCCGGGACTTCATCGGCCGCTGTCTCGCGGATGTACACCAGCACGTAGGCGCTCGTGGACCTCTCCACCACCTCGACCTGATTCCAATGTGTCCCAGGGACGACACCGTTCGGTGGCTCTCCGCCATAGTTCTCTTCCAGCACCTCCCGATCCGTCACAGGCGTCACCCGATCGTCGTCAAACTTGAGCCACCGGGCATACTGATCTGGTTTGACGAGAACGAAGTAGTGCCCACCGTGCATGTCACCGGAATGTACAAGCACACTGTGAAGCTTGTACTTCCAAGGTTCGGTTCTATCAACAGTCTCGTCAAGGAATTCGTCAAGGTCGATTTCGAAGGGGGATTCGAAGCGACCGTTGATCTTCGTGGTATGGTTAGAATAATACCAATTACCCGCCGAAGGTGTAAGTAGTGCGTACCTTAACCATAGCGTCATTTTTCATGTCGTACTCATAGCGCTTCAACTGCAGACGCAGCACTGGCGGAAGATATTGGAACGTAATACCTTTCCGAGCACCCTGCAGTCCAAACCCTTCAGCTCGATACTTGTTTTCACCATCCAGAGTTTCTACAGCGACGTAATCCCGGAAAGATTCGTGTAACGTTTTCATCCCCTTGACGTTCAATTGGATGTCTACGAAACGGATCTGGTTGGTCAACTCTGGGCTCTATTTTTATCGGGCCTGGATGGTCTCACCGTCAAATTCATCCGTTCTAGATGATTTGCAATCGACGTTTATGCATTTGATGAAGCTTCTCAACTTTCCGACAAAGAGTTTCGGGACGGCTCCCCCAGCATGTGTACCCTAAGATACAGATGATCGCTTAACGTTTCCGGTCTGGTGTCGAAATGGTGTCACAATCCTTTGCCCCAGACTCTAGCGCGTCTTGCAGTAACCTGTTAAATTCTTGGTCGTCATGCTGTCTGCACGATGTGAGGGATTCCAAGCCGAAAGATTTTGTTAGCTCAGTTGTGTCTGGTGGAGTGGCAAATACTTAGTTCGGTGATTTGACGCATCAAGGTGAGGGCTGCACGAACCAACAAGTTTATCGGAGGTCTGTAGATGGTAGAACACGCGTTGTAATTCCAATGGGACGCTTTCTGATGGGGTCTCATCCTCGGTCGGGATTTGGTAAACAGCCTGGGCAACATTTTAGAACGGGTAGGGACCAGGGGAGTAGATGGCCCTATACCTTTCGAAAGCGGCTGATGCAGAAGAGAGACTGTAGTAGTGAATTTATATAGGATGTAGTGCCCTGGTTTTTAAGCCCGACATATCCTGTTTCCTTCTTCGAGTCATAGCTGGAAGAAGTGCTTAGGACCTTCGAATAGGCGAGCAATGATGGCCGGCTCACCCTAAGAAGTTGTTCCAGAGTACACCAGTCGGATCCCCCACGACTCCTGAGACTACAGCGGAATCATCCTCGATAGTTATGCGATCGTTGACAGGTCGAGGGTGAAACAACTGGCGGAGCTCGCTGAAAAGGGCGAAACCCCAGTCTGGGTCCTGGGCGGTGAACCGGTGATATGCATCTGACGGTGAGACCATTAGAGATTTGGCAGGGATACCTTGGGTCCTGAACTACGTACGGCTAAAGGTGGAGACGGTAGGATCGTGTGGGTTTGAGATCACCAGTGCGAATTGTGTGTATGCGTGCCAATCTTTTTCCACATTCTTGGGACCGGCGCAATCGAGGTAGACGGAAAGGGTGTCATTTGGAGGAGCTTGATGACTACCGAATGGGAAGAGAAGTATCCGCCTAGATGATTTTTATGCGGGTGAGAGCGACAGCGTTCTCCAGGGAAAACGTACCACCGATGTCCACCGTAGTCAAATTCACGGCTTGTGAGCCTCCTCTCAAGTTTCTTCCAACCCTGAAGCTTCCAATGAAAGACCCGGAACTCCTTAACGTCCTGGCCCAGATCAGGCATGTGTTTGGCGGCGAAGGCTTCGTCTGGGGACGGGGTAGGGAGTGAGCGACATGTAAGAGGTGTGACGGGCATAGCCGACACGAAACCGGTCTCCTTATGTTCCATGGAAGGGCTTGGTGGATCGCCTACTCTCTCGTGGATGGGGGTTTGGATAAAAATATGGCGTGACGCCCACTAAGCTTGCTAGGACCCCTCAGGGATCCTAGTACACCCGGGTGGATCCCGCTGAGGGACTGGGATCATCGAGGCTATGCGTGATCTTTATTCCCTCCGGTTCGCAAAGTTTCAAGAGGACTCCCAGTCACGCACCTCCGTTGACCTCTGCCAACCGTAATTTCTGGTCCGCCTGCGATGTAACGATATTCGCCGCGGTTGTGGATGACTCCTGATTTTGGCGGGTGGGGGGACGACGTGCGTTAAACTATTTCTCTTCGATTCCACAACCCTTATCCTTCCGAATGTCCGCGCCAACTCCGTTTTCAAAATTACTGACCAGATGTTCGAGCGGTAGCCGGGTAGACCACTTAACCGATCATCGATCCTCTACGACCATGGTAGCGCTCGACTCGGGTTCCCGGTGTGATTGGGCCGATCTGGCTCAATCACTGGGAATCACTCTCACTCCCACCACGATGGCGACGTTTTCAACAACCAGGGGACTAGGTCGCTCAAGGAGTCCTGTGCCCTCGACATCAGGTACGGTTGCCTGACTAGTGCGCATGGATGGCTCTGACCACTGCACCGTTCGTCCGTAGAGAAAAACCTCTTAAACCGCATCGTGACCGTTTGGTATCAAGGCAAAGGCAAGATCAATCGCCTACTCGGTAATGAAACTCCAGGGAGGTGCAACGAATCAACCTGCCGCCTCCCACACGAAGTCGTGGAAATGATCATCGCCCATCTCACTCACGACCTCGACCCTCTCAAGGCGTGTTCGTTGACCTGCCGTTCCTGGTATATCACCGCGGCCCCACACATTCACCATATCCTCCGTCTTAGAAAAGAGATACCTGGCAAAAGTTTTGGCGAGCTGCAGCCGTTATCCAAACTGCACGAGCTTGGTCTAATCCCTCGCATAAAAGAAGTCCAAGTCACAGAATGGTCCAGCACGCGTCCTTGGTTCGTGCCCGAGGCATTCAGGCTCCACGACCTGCGTTACTTTTCCGCTTTCACGAACGTCCAGGCTCTGTTCCTCGAAGAAGTACAAATCCACCGCTTTGTACCACACATTGAACGCTATTTTGGACATTTCGCCCCAACGCTACGAGCCATCACGTTGCTCCGACCATATTGTACCCCCCGGCAGCTATCATATTTCCTCTCTCTTTTCCCAGACCTGGACGATATCACTGTCTTTTCCCCCAATCACCCATCCGAGGCGACCGTTCCCGATATGGAACTTGTTCTGTTCTCCGCGCCGAAACTACGAGGGCGGCTGAGGCTTTACAACTTTTGGTGGGTCGAGACCTGGCTACACCTGATCGCTTCATGCGGTGGTCTACGGTTCCGTCACGTGGACCTGCGCTGGGTTGCGGGTTACGGTTGTGCACCCATCTTATTGGAGGCGTGTGCCGAGACCCTGGACACGCTACAGTGCTCAGCTGGTTAGTCTGATACGGGTTTATCTAGGATTCGAGCTGATAGTTAGCAGGAGTTCGTTCGCTCTCACTCCCCGGATTCAATCTATCACAACTCAAAGTCCTCCGATCTCTACAAGTCGAGGCTTGGGTATCCACGTCTCGTTTGACAAATCGTCATACCGTCGTTATGGACGTATTTTCGACCATCACATCCCCTGTTTTCTCTGAGCTCGTTGTCATCCTTGGGGACACTGAGATCCATCATTTACCCTTGGATCTCACGTTCTTTGAGACGTTATCCACGATGAATCAAGTTAGGCCCTTCAAATTGGTGTTTTTAGCCCAGGTTGCAGATTCGCCCCGGAAGAGGTGGGAGGAGGTACGACAGAGGTTGACGGAAGCCTTAGACTCGGTTATTTCAAAGGGTCTCCTCGATTTCCTTGATTCTCCGCCCACCATCCGTACAGCACCATTTCCTATCCCAAGATGGGCATGGGTTTAGATAACCCCTATG
>Ga0307517_10012753_pt1 | contig 11496 bp, 7 predicted proteins | sample 23_EM_MG_FD_194515 | JGI IMG/M metagenome (GOLD analysis project Ga0307517, IMG submission 194515) | Populus trichocarpa ectomycorrhiza microbial communities from riparian zone in the Pacific Northwest, United States - 23_EM | ecosystem: Host-associated > Plants > Roots > Unclassified | place... | reverse complement strand
AACCACAGGAAAAGCCCACATAATAAGACATCAAAAGCAATGCCGACAGGTTACATCATGAACTTGATTAGAATGACAACAATTAGATCAAAAGCAAGTGTTTGGAAACATCAGAGGCTTCACAGTGAGGACTACTCTTCCAGAAGTTATTATTAATTAAGGTTCTGGGATCATTCAAACATTTGTTCTTCAAAGTGCAAAGGAAGTTCAACAGCTAGTAAATAGAATATTTATTAACCATTCCCTACATGTAATTATTCATCAACCTACTTTGGTTTGGGAACAGAACAGCAAATAGTCAAAATATTTTAAAAGTTCTATGCCAGACATGAAAGTTCATAAACCAGAATAAAAGGCTGTACTATCTTTTCTAAAAAATAAATTAAAAAAAAAAAGCACTTGTGAACCGAGATAGCTTTAGAAAAAAAACTCTGACAGGTTGTGGTCTCAGCAGATTTCTGGACATCAACGTAACCACCATGTAATTTTTCTTTTTTAGACATCAGTTTCCAATCAGTATAGCCAGTTGCCCTATTTCAGGATAGACTTGACTTGTAAATGCATGAACATTAAGAATCAGTGAGAAATCAACAAGCAGAAATATAAAGTCCAGATTAACTAGAAAGGAAACATGAAACAGGTTGTCACTCCAAGTCAAAATTATAATAACTAGATGTACTTGTATCACCTGAACTGTAGTGGAAACTGTAAAGTGTAACTTACCTTATGAGATAAAAAGTATCGCTCAACCACTGCTTCCCTTCTTCTAACTCCTTGGCACTCATACGTTCAGCAGATTCTCCATAACTATGGTTAGCAAAGAAATCAAACAATAAAGTTAAAAGAATTCATGTGAGATGAAAAGTAGAAAGGAAATCAGCACAAGTGACAAAAAACCAAATGAATTATCACAACTAATCTGGCAATCTAAAGTAAATATTACATATTATTATAGATAAGAATCAATCGATTTACAATTAGAAAGGTAAGAGTTTTAGAGTACATTTTCAAGAAAAGATTTCAATTGCTGTATTACTCATCAAGAATTACAATATAGGAAGTTGAAAATCATGACAAGGACATCATAGAGCAATGATGGAGAAATAGACCATACTGACCGTGCATCAAAAAAGGGCTTCTTCATGTGTTTCTCCAAAAGTTTCCTAGCATGTTGCCGGACCTATAGTGAAGAAAAAAGACAACCAGTTGAGAAAAATATTAGTAAAAGGAACATACATAATAAACATAATATTGATAAAGGATGAAAAAATATATTAAACAAAGCCTTTTTGCATGTGAAGAACACTCACATGAATATGATTAAGAATTTTAAAATATGTGAAGTTAACTACATTTCTAAAACCATGTAGCTCAATCAATGAATATGACAACTTGCATGGCTTGATTCTACAAAACCCAAATCGTATGCGCTAAATGCATCTAAACTGTATCCAGAGACTGCTATTTCAATTTCATCACAATTAATCCATGTTTAAATGAACATGCACAAAGAAGGGTGATAACCACCACTAACATCAAGATTGTGCATGTCAAAACACAACCAAAAAGGAACTAGCTTACATTGTTCTCCATGGAGCAAAGTGCGAATTTCCAGCCAACACTTTCATTAAGATTGCATAATAGAGCATCGATCCACTCACTCTTGCCTGAATTGGGAACCCCGGTTACCAAAGTCAACTCTCCTGGCATAACCTGATCAAAATACATGCAATTAAAACCAGTCTGTCTGCCATTATTCAGAGACACACATATAAGTAATTTACTAGTAATTTAAAGAGTTCAGCTGCAACATTAACTCCCTTCCCAGAGATGATAAAAACACCATGTTTATTAGTTACTTCTCAATTCCCTTTTTTCCCTCTTTGTTAAGAAGATTATAATATTCATGAAAAGAGCATGAATCATTGCAGCTGGGAGAATATGGCATCCTTCTATACAGAGAAATGGAGAAGAAAATTAAGACGATATGAATTTCCAACCACAATGAATATCACTCCTTTCAAAACCCTGGAAATTCAGTTCTCTCACTGCATATCTTCCTAATTTAAAAGAACGAATGATTAACTTCCTCTTGCCCTCTCTCACTGTCCCTCTCCCTAACATTCACATACACAGATTTCTCTAATTTACTGATACGTAGTAATTTAAAAGAATATAACAGCAGCATTACCCCCCTTCCAACAGATGATAAGAGAAACACCTGTTTATTGGTTACTTTTCTCAGTTCACATTCTTCTCCTCTTCATAAAGAAGATTTTAATTTCAATATTCAAAAAGAGATCGAATGATTATAACCGAAATAATGAGAAATCCTTCTACATAAAGCAATGGAGAAGAAAATTAAGACAACATGAATATTTCCACACTACTGAATATCAGACAAACCACAGATTACAGAAGTTCAGCTCCCTCCCACTGTACCCCCTTCCCTTCTTTGCAATCCATTCCCTCATTTCAATATTTTCCTTTAATTCTTCTTCTTTTTTTCAATTGAATTAGAATTAGGAAAACTGGATCAGCTATCTCCAGACGTATTATTGAAAGCATCTGATTAGATTATCAATATATTCAGATGATAAATACAACTTCATATTTTGAAAACCATAACAATTTTCTACAAATACAGTTTTTCAAAGGATATTCTCATGCGACATAATATTTCATTACCTGAAATTAAATAAATACTCCATGATGAAAGATAAAAAATGCAGGTTTAAAGGAGAAGGAAAGAAAGAACAATCAGGACTTACATTATATATTTCATTTAGAGCTGTCCACCCAGTTGAGGCACCAAATTCATACCCAAGAGTGCGATTATAATACGCATCAATCTCAGGGAAGTAATCGCTAAATTGGAACAATCCACGTATAGGGTATAGCTCAGCATTTTCAATTATATCCCTCAGCGCAAGTGGCCCCGAAAACATGAGAACCTGAAGATATTTTCTACCAGTGTTGTTAAATATCAAGAAGGAAATGTCCAACGTAAGTAAGCTTCATGAGCCTTTCAAAAATCGTTCTCTGTGGATTCATCTAGTGAAGGACAATTATCTATAAAAATGCATGAACTGCATACGACCAACAACATGGTTTAATGTTAATAAACTAAATCATAAATCATTCCAAAATAAATAGTTCAGAGGAAAGGAAAAATAGCATATAGCATATGAACTCAGTTTCCTTTTTGTTGAATCAGAGCCATATGAATCATCATTTGCCAAATGATGTACAAGTTTATCACTGAAAAAAATTAGAACAAGGTGAAACAAAATCAACTTGTACTTTAAACATAGTCATGGCTATTCATATCTGACCTCATTTGCATCCTTGAAATGTTCATCTGTATTTTTCTTTGGCCATTTGACTCTCCAACATCTATATCCACCAAAAAAAAAGAAGAAGAATGATGGCTTTTCTTTACAAATTTGCGAAAATCATTCTCATGTAACAAAGGAAACAGTATTATCAGCAGACAAGCTAGCACCTTTCCCTTCCAAGGCGGCGCGCCAGCTCTTCAGCCAATGCTTGACCCGGTGGATCTCCATCAGTGGCAAGTATTATGCGAGATACCTATAAAAGTAAATGTCAAAACTTGCATCTTTAAATTGACAGGTTGCACCCACTAGCAGTGCAAGTTATTTTTACCAACCTTGTCCAAGTACTCTTTGCAATTCCAGAGATACTGATATTTTGTGTCCTAGCTTCACAGATACATATAAGCAAATCAGATGCAGATTTCCAGTACAGAAGGAACCAAATATTATTAACATGGACAATGAGAAAATTACTGGTTTAATTTGGCAAGGTCTCTGAATACCCGTTTGAGAAATTAACAGTACTTTGTTAATAAGGTTACAGAAGAACAGAAAAAAAAAATTAGCAACTAGCATTCAAATGGTTTTTAATCACAAAGGTAAGGATTGCATTTTTATTCAGTCTGTGTAGAAGTGTTTTCACACTAATGCTATTTCTCCCTACATAAATAAGCCTCATGGGGTCACATGCATGGATCCTTTTCCTCCATTTTGTTTTCCAATGGACATGACTAGATTCAATAATGATGTCGGACAAATTTAGATTAGTGTCCTATGGAGGATTTGTTGATAGAGTTGGAGAGATAGGAATTTAAGAGATGAATCAGGGTTTAAGTTGCAGGTATGCAGAATTGTGATTGATTAAGGATGTGTTTTAGGTGGAATTGGGATTTTAACTGTAATGTGAATAGCAATCCGAGATTACTATAGCAATCAGAAATACTTCAGGAGGAAGAAGAAAAGAGTGCTTTGGAGAAAAGAGAGGAAGGAAAAAAAAAACAAGGCCACAACCCTTAAACTATATCAAATACTCATAATTCAATTATTCAAAGTCCTCCCACTGCATAAATATATAAGCACCAAATATAGTCCTAAACTAATAGGAAAACATAATTACAAACTCCTAACTAATATTCTAGTTTCTAAATAAACTAAGATGTCTAAATAGCACTAATAATCCTAAGAAAAATACCTAAATATAGACTAGTTTTACCGGAATTATCAAAATATACATAATCACAGATTAAATAACTATAATTTCTCAACTTCTCTATCATTGACTGCATTAAATAATAAATAGTAATAAACACTGCTGACAAAACTCTGAATTTTAAAGTTGACACAGACCTCCTGGTTAGGTGGTAATTCCTTTGGAGAAACTGATGGAGGAGCACCATCAGGGACACTCACACAATTACGAAATCCAGCTTCTTCCATTGCAAGCTTGTCCATTTCACCTTCAACCTACAATCAGAATAAATTAATAAGCATCACACGAAGTAACTAAGGAATTTCTCACAAAATGAAAGGCAGACACAATACAATGATGATTTCATCTGCTCCCTTTATATCATCTAGCCCGTAAAATACTTTTTTTGTATCCTTTTCCTGAAATAAAGCAGAATAGTAAAGGATCAGAAACACATTACTTCAAATTAAATATCAAATAAATACTATTTGTGCCTTTCACCTGAAATAAATGCAAATTAGTAAAGGATCAAATAAGCACTACTAAAAAATTCCTAGGAGAAATTGAATGTGACAAGGATACCATCATAAGAATTTACTGAAAAGCTGAATGAAACAACCCAAGAAGTAAAACATGAAGTTCAAGTTTAAATAAGGATAAAAAAGGTTCAAACACAAACATAGAGGAAGCACATCTTAAAATGAAGAAAAACATAGATTATGAAGTTCTCAAAAAAAGTCTCCCTTGTCAGAGAAAGTTCAATGATCCCTCTAGGAGTCATTCAAGAGAGATTTCCCAGTAGGAATTCATCCACTGGAGATTAAAAATACAAGGTCTAAGGATTTTAAAATGATGGTAATGATTGATCGGAACTAAATATAGAAGTTCAACAATACAAGCCTAGGCATTTTTTTTATAGAAAAGTAACATTTATGACAAGAACCTGCCAAAATCTCTTGTTGATGTCCCGATACTTGCAGCTTACAAGCACTCCATTCCGCCGATAAGTGAAAGCAATAGCAACCTGCCAATGAAATGTCTAGAATTATTAGAAAGGGCAGAAGTAATTCACATTTAAACTGAAATGACAAGAACATATTGTCCAAACAAATTAATCAATATTTGAAATAGGCAACAGAAAATACCCCCACCCCTCTTTTTCTTACACATATGAATGAAGGAACAACTTTAAAATCTCTTCTTGTACTGATCATAAAAGGGAGATATAACTTTGTTTCCATTCATAAAGGTGAAAGTAGCAAATTTTTTGCATTTTATGTATCCAAAAAAAAAAAAAGATAAATCCACCCAAAATTCCATTTAGTTTATCCGTGATTATGGTTCATTTGAATTACAACTATTAGAGGTTCGTAGGAATCTTCACACTACAATTAATGATTAAACATAAGAAGTATTCTTGTTGTTTCAGTAGTGTCGTGAACCTGGCCACGGTCGCCATAACCTTTCTGCATAACTTGATTTCTCGCCAGCGTCTCTGCTGATATTAACCGCTCCTTGAAATAACAAACAAGCTGAAACGATGCCAAAAATAGTTATATGGCTTGCATTGCAATAAGAAAAAGGCAAATAGATTGGCTGAGAACGTAAAGAATGTAGCTAAACTGACTCTCATTTCCCATCCCACTGAAAATTAGTTATGCTAAAAACATTTCCCAGAGATGTTCCTGAAAATCAATATGAAGAAAGTGCTCCCAAATGCAGACAACAATCTCGACCACAGGCACACCAAGAGACTGAACTGGCCAGCACCTTTAAAAGTGGACTAACCATCACCCAAATCAGCATCATACAAGACAAGATTAGTATTAAAGCACAAAGGTAAAAAGATAACGCAACAACCTCATCGCATAGCGGTTCCAATTCCAGACTCTGCTCTGTGATTTCTCTTATCTCCTTAACTTTGGAAAGTTTGAGTGAGGTTCCATATGTAGATTTGCTACCTGCAAAGGGCTGCAACCAAAGGAGGAGTTTTCAGGCAAATGCTTTTCACTACTATATGACCAACAAATAGTTTTACATGTAACATAGACAAGAAATTCTTACTTTTGTTCCACCATTCCACCCACATTTTGCTCGAAAGCAATTCCAGGATGCATTTCCCCTAGACATCAAAGATGCCCCAAGTTGACAATTTTATAATCACCACAAATAAAAATGATTCACGAAAAGTGCAAGAGCATACCCATCTGCACTGATGAAAAGAGAAAAGGATTTCTCTTTTGAACCACCGCCTTTGCACTAACACAAAAAACAGCAACCACAAATAAGTACAATTTCTAAACATTGCAATCAAACTTAATAAAAGGAGTTCCTGATAGCACAGAAACTGAGACTTTACACCAAATTTAGCAGATTGTTCCCATGTCCAAATTTTTTTGCAAGGAAAAATTATTTCAAAGCTCAAACATTTTATTAATGTTCCTTTGTTTCAAAACAAACAAATATCTTTCGCTAGCTGAAGCAATCAGCTATTGTGACTGCATTAACTACTTAAATCAATTTCAAGCAATATAAACCTCATCAAATTTTTTACTACTTAAGCCCCGTTTGTTTGCTGGAAAGTAGTTTTCTTTTAGAAAGTGATTTCCTTGGAAAGTGGATTCCTGAAAAGTGAATTATTTTCCGATGTTTGGTAGTGTCATAGAAAATAAGTTGAAAAACACTTTTCAATGTTTGGTTATGTCATGAAAAATGAGTTAGAAAATAACTTATTAATATTTTTTTCAAGTTTATTAAAATAATGAGGAACAAATCTTACGAATTAAAATGTTGAATTAGAATGAAATTGAAAAAAAATCTAATTTCATAAATTATCTCAAATAAAATAAATAACAATCAAAATAATGGAGATCAAATCTAAAGATAAAAAAATTGAAAGATGATGAAATTAAAATAATAATAATTATAATTTCATAAATTATTTCAAATAAAATAAGTAACAATTAAAAGAATGAGAATCGAATTTGATAGATAAAAAATTTCAATTAAAAAAATAATAAGAGAAAAGCAAATAACAATCATAAAAATAAGACCAAAATTAATATAAAAATCAAATTCTAAGGGGTCAAACTGAAAAAAAAAGATTCAAAATAAAATATATAGTAATTAAAAGTTTGAGGACAAAATTTGTTATAATCAGCAAATAATATGATATTTTTAAATTTTTCATAATTTCTAGAAAGTGTTTTCCGTCCAAAATAAAAAGAAAACACTTTCCTAAAAACCAAATCAAATTTGTTTTTGACTGGACAGTATTTTCGGATTACTTTCAAGAAACAACTTTTCCTCAAACAAAACAAAGGAGTCCTTAGTTCTTTTCTAATACCAACTGTCAATATCTAAGTTTAAAATTTGCTTTCGCATGATAAGCACACAATCAAATCTTATAGACAACTCCTTGACAAAGCTAAACTTTAGCATTGCAACAAAAAGTAACATGCAAAGATCTTTACCATTGGACAAGTTAAGGCATTGTACTGTCCAGGAGCAAAGTGATCTAGTTCAATCCCCACCTCTGCTAATTTAAACCTTAAAATCTCCAACTTTGATTTCTTCACTTCTGGGTCCAAACCATAAACTGAAAACCAGACCAAAAAACACACAAAAATACCACATCAACCCTCTAAACCACGCATTTATCTTCACATGAACATACAAATTCATATACACTAACCTTTCTAAAAAAAACAAAACAAAACTTTCACCCTTATCCAACAAAATCCAAGAACCCCACGTAACAGAAACAAAAACCCATCTCAAAAAACACGAAAAAACATAAGATAAATACCTGGGGCAGGAAGAGGAGAAAAAGGGAGGCCATTAGTTTGAGTAAGCAAAGAACGGTTAAACTTAGAGGTGGGTTTTGAAGAACAAAAAACAGGTGACAATCTTTTAAAGGTACGATATTGTTGTTTATTTGAAGAAGGTAACAGAGGCAAAGGAGTAGGAATAGTACTAGTGGTGGGTTTAAGCAAGAATTTAGAACCCATGTAGTTGTGACAAGAAGATAAAAAAGCAAGCTTTTTGTTCAAATTGACGTGAGGTTTGTGAATGGCAAAAGCAAGCATCTTTCTCTCTCTCTCTCTTTTGGATTTTCTATGGTTCTTGTTGTTGGTGTTTCAGCAGGGCTGTTCTTCCATGGGTGAGAGTGGAAGATAGAGGAGGGAAAGGGCAGAAAACAGGGTTTAAGGGTTTGTGGGTTCTGTCTGTTGTTGTCTTACTTGTTTTATTTTATTTTTATTTTATCTTTTACACTTCACCTTTTTAATAAAGTTATTAAACCCGTTAACCCGGTTCAAAAACAATATTATTTTAAAATATATATATATATAAACATCAATTTAAAAAAGAAAATGAAAATGAGTTTCATTTTCACCAAATTTAATTAACTTTGATTAATTTCTACATGAACAAGTTATTGAATTAATTAAAAAACTAAGTATATTTAATATTATTATTTTTCAAAATGAAAGAAAATGATTAATTAATTTTAAAAAATTGATAAGTAGAACTTTATGTGACTGTCAGTGTATTAATTTTTCAAAATGAAGAAAAAACAAACACATACTTAACTCTCTTTCAGGTTGAAACCCGCCCGAATAGCTAACCGGGTCAGCTTTCCTTTTCTTTTCATTTCTTTGTTGGCTCTTTTGCCACTTGTATTTTAAAAAATCTCATTCACACCCTTCTCTTTCCCAACCATTTTCTTTTTTATATATAGTTTTTTTTTTTTTTTGCAATTAACTCAATTTAATATTTATCCATAATTTTATATGTTAAAAAACTATTTTTCTCAATGAAAAATATATAAAAAAAAGAGGAAAATAAAATTAATATGTAAAATATAATTTTGAAAGTGTTTACGTGTTAGTCTACAAACACTAGTGGAAGGAGCTAATTTCAAATAAAACATAGTTCAGAGCAATAAAACATAATTAAGTTGAAGTGTGGAGGCTGCAAAAGGAGTTTTTTTTGTCAAATATCTAATTGGTTTTATCGATTTTGTCTTCAAGAGAAAATATATGCAAGCCCCAAAAGGACATGCTCTCCAAAGTGGAAATCAACCACATTGCCAGCAGCTAAACCAGATCTAGTTAGAGTGAAAATCTTCAAGTTACATATAAATTTCCACATGTGGCATCTCATCACAGGTGACCTTGTATCTGCATCATGATGCCTCAGGGCTTTCTTCTTCCTGGTGTTTAGCACCAGACACAGAGCTTCAGGACTCGTAGCATAACACTTTGTGCTGGTGCAAAGAAAACTGCATTTTCCAAGTAAAGAAGAAGAAATTGTGCAAAGGGATTCCGTCTTCTTGTCTGCAGATGGTTTTCTTCGGCAGGTAGGCTTTGGAGAACACCAACTTTAAGATTTGAAACTATTTGTGTTTGATCCTCAACCATTTCCAAGCTGTAAGAAATTTCAATAAGAATAACCACCACATGTCAGTCTTAGACATGAAAGATCAGTAACTTGGAGCGTTAGTATATTACTATGCACCAGAAATGTTGTGGCATCATCAATCTTCCAATTGCAACAAAAAGAGAAATCTCGACTAAAAGTTATGAAACAAAATCTGTACTTGAACTTCACATGTTTGTGGTACAAATTGCGCAAACATCATAAAGAAGTTTTGTTTTCAATCTAAATATAATCCTGAAGTTACCTAATTCAGACGATGTAGCTGACAAGCCTCATATTTTTCTGCGGTTTGAATTACTTCCTTCAAAGCAGCTGGTCCCAAACACTTCAGAACCTGTAACCATAAACAGAACAAAGACAACATGCAGATGCTAATATTCAGTTTATTCTGCAACATCATAAGGACATAATTAATATGTTTACTGTTACATTACCAATACTATCATCTCTGCTATAAATGGTTAAAAAGCATAGAAAAATCCAAGTTTTATAGATGATAGTAGCATCATCAGCAGGCATAGTTCTCAGCCCTCAGGCTTAATCTCTACTCCCAAGGATTGAGAGTTTTGTCTTGTTTATCATCATTTGAACATTAGCCCTAGCATCCTTTTACCACAAAAAGTTGAAATGGTTGTCCATGATCTTTTTTTAACATAACCTAAATTTCAAAACCAAATGAACTTTCCAGAGCATATAATGAAAATGCACAAACCTCATTTGCATCTTTGAAGCAACGTGAGTCATCTTTCTTCGGCCAACATACCACCCAACATCTGGTGAAGTCCAGGACAAAGAAAGGCATAACAGGAATGAGTTTGAAGTAAAGCCTATTTTGGTGGCAAGATCAAAGGTACAGACTCATAATGTGTTACACAGGTCCTATTTAGCTAACCATTACTTTTCCATTACAGATCGCAACCCATGTGTGCTACATAAAATAAAAGTATGGAGCTCCAATGATGAAACAAAAAGAACACAAAAAGAACAGACGAAAAGCTAGCCATAAAAGAAAATGAAACCCTTCTCAGTAAGACAAAATAAGAGATATAAAGAAGAAACCAGTAAAAGCTAGGAAACCTAGATGGCTCTCAAAATCTGAACTGCTTATTGCATAACTATTGTATGTGCTCTTTATATGGTAGCATATACAAGTTTCGGAAATACCCCCACTTGAGCTAATAAAACACAATAAGCCTTGTCACCTGATCAACCAGCATAAATCTAATAGTTTCACCAAACTGGCCCTATTTCTGTGTGAAAGATAATTTCTGACCATATCATTCAGGTTTTATCATGGGATAGTTATCACCTTTCTTTTCCCAGCCGGCGTGCTAACTCTTCAGCCAACGATCGCCCACTTGTGTCGCCATCAGTTGCCAGGACAATGCGCGATAGCTAAGAGGTTTATATGTAAAAAGAAAAGAGTAATTAAGAAATTAACACAGGAAGAAAGTCTGAAGGATCACTTCATGTCCAACTCAAGTTCTGCCCAAAGATGCTTACTTTATCCAAGTACTCTTTGCTGTTCCA
>Ga0307517_10012751_pt1 | contig 11496 bp, 20 predicted proteins | sample 23_EM_MG_FD_194515 | JGI IMG/M metagenome (GOLD analysis project Ga0307517, IMG submission 194515) | Populus trichocarpa ectomycorrhiza microbial communities from riparian zone in the Pacific Northwest, United States - 23_EM | ecosystem: Host-associated > Plants > Roots > Unclassified | place... | reverse complement strand
AGGGAACCTGCCCTCGAACCACGACGAGAATGGACCCGCCACAGTTTTTACTGGACGCACTGACCGATTCCATCACTTCTGGGACCTTCGTCGACACCAAACTACATGTCTTCTCTCGTAGGGAGCGTTCTGGGCGCGTCGGCTCTCCGCGAGCGTTGTACTGCAATAGTCGGGTTCTAAACACCGTTCCCTACCTTTCAGCGTGTGGGTGCCAGAAATTTGTACGACATTGCGCATCTAACGTACGGACTGTAAGTATTCTCAGAGGGGTTTTCCGAAGGACAAACGAGGGACATCAATGGAGAATTCCCGTCCGACTCCCACCCTTACACTGATGATTACGAGTATTTGTCCGACAGTGACCTCGAAGATGCGCCCTTTTATTCTGAAGAGGAACCTCCCGAAGATGACGGCTCCGAACTGTCGAACAGTCCACAGGGCTCAGAGTCGCAAGTGCCTCTCACCCCACCCTCGGAACATCCGCCACGGCCGCCACCAGATGTATGCGAGGCTCAAAATGACGACAGGTGAGCCCCAATATACATCGAACTGTTCAATATTTCTGACCAACTTGTATCACAGGCCCGAGAACCATCCAACGAGAATGGGGAAGGTTGCCATCATCCGTGACATTGGTGCGGTAACGTATGTAAAGTCTGTCGCTAATTAATTCTCATACCTGACTGGCCTCCCGCAGCTTCGAAGCAATGCTATACTTCTTATACACTGGGAAGATAAAGTTTGCCCCGTTGAGCTCGGACTCATGGTATAAACTCCCTGCACAGACAAAGACTGGGGATTGGAGTGTGGGGAGACCACCATCTCCATCAGCAAAGTCGATTTACCGACTTGCCGACATGGTGACCACCCCCACCTTGTTTGGTGACCCCAAGGCTCATAGGTTTTAGTATGATATACCGTCTCTCAAACAGCAAGCTGAGGTATACATTCACAATAACTTGATACACTGCAACATCGTGGATGAAGTATTTTCTAGTTTCTCCTTCTTGTGAGTTACCCGCCGACTTGAACAGTTCACGAATACTCATTCCCTCAACGTAGTTTCCCAGAGATACGCTCGGTGCAAGTCTCGCGACTTGTTTGTAAGATGAAGGAGGAATCTGCGGGGGACACCGAAGGCATCACACAGAAACAGCTTCAGGATAAACTCGCCACTTTATCCCAGTCACAACTGATGCGTGCGACGGACGCTCTTGCTATGATCTGGAGTGGTGTGATTGGACCACTAGATCAACTCGCGCCAGAACCCAAATTTGTTTCCCCTGCGGCGCCTATCCTCCTTCCAAATTGGCGTAGGGTGAGACTTGCCCTCCTCAAATCAATCTCCACGGGTGCTTTCATAGACGTTCAATTCTATGCATACAATGCGATCGGCAACAATGTACCGTTGGACCCGCGGCCGTTGTTCACTTCAAGCATTGTGATTGAAGAGTGGGCACCTGCAATCACGACGCGTAAGTGGGACAGCTCCTCCAGCTTTACCGAATGCTAACATATGACCGAAGAAACTGTGGGGATAGGCTTCCAACCTGCGTGCATCGTGGACGGACCAACCGATGATTATGAATGTTGGCGTGAAGAATTTCCGGAGGCCCTTCGCAGAGGCGAGGCAGTACTGTACGTATCCGATTTATGGAATACTCGGGTGGAATATGTCTCACGTCCCGTTTAGACAGTACCAGACCGAAGCAGCTGGTGCCGAAAGCCGCGAAGCGGTGATACTAATGTCTGGGGCACGGAAAACGCAAGCTTAATTTGACTCTCTGCATGACAAGTCACTGATGCGTATACAGATGGATGTCGCTCCTTTTCTGTGCCTACACGGACCGGATGACCTTTGTGCCCCTCCTAACTTCGACTCATGATAGCAACCCGGTGATGGAAGGTAGGGTGCGGCCACCACAATCATGCTCCCCTCGTTCGATGTATTCTCTGGCAACAGCAGTGGGTATTTCTTGTCAATACATCACTCCTAGTATTAATGCATTGAAAAGCTTGGGATCAAGAATATCAAGGAGTGTGCACTGAAAAGTGTCCGATTGAAACTCTCCACTTCCAACGTAATACAAGAACTCTTTTCTTCTTTTGCTGCAAGGTGAGGGTCTAGTGGTTCTTATTATTATTACTTTCTCACATTTATCACTCTAGCCACAACGAGGTCCTGGATATGGAAATCCAATTCATTTACAAAAACTTTACCGAAAAGGATCCCAAATCGTTGATGGACCACATCCAAAGGATGGCATCTGGGGAAGCGCCATTCTTTGCTAAAACACTGGGCCTGGTATATGACGGGTTGGTTGCAAAGGCGTTCTCGAAGTACATCCCGCTTGATTCTGGCCTTGGCAGTCGGGGTGCCGCTACCCCTACTTCTCCCCTCCAAGCACCGACTCCCACCCCCGGCATCACCTCATCCTCTAACTTGCGGGCCCCAACTCCTGACCCTGACCCTGACCCAGACCCCCGAGACTGCGGCACTGACGCTGTATGGGCAGCCGCGTTGGACTGCACCCGATGTTATGGTATTACATCGGTCCAGGACCTCCGTGGCGGTCTGTATTGTCCTTTGTGCCCTGAAACAGGTAGGAATGGAAGCGGTGGGGTTGGGTGGCCATTTATGCGATGCATGAACTGTTATAAGCTGAGGAAGAGCCGTGTCGATAATTGCTCCAGGGCCGCATGCAGTCGAGCATTTACGTAGAGGCAAACAACATGTGTGTAAACTCGTTACTTATTTCCAGAGCCACAAAATTGAATCTAGTGTTGGGCGCTGAATTGGCGAGGGGAGATTTATACACCGACAAACCACGTCTCTGACCCAATTTGACTCGTAGACTATATCATCAACCGCTCCACCGGAAAACCTCCCGGACGCCCCACATTACATGGTTTCCCGTCACGACCATTCCAATCTGAAACAGTGCAGCTGTGTTGTTAATGAGTGTGATACGCGCGAAGGGGAGCTACGATGCTCTGCCCGGGTGGCTTGGACGTCCATTCAGTGAACTGTGTGAGCGACGTTGAGAGTCGGAACACAAAATCGCCGGTAGAGCTTGGACTGGTGATGTTTGGTGCAGAAACCGGTGGGAATATCACAACAGCAAACTAGTTGTGTCATCCTGCACATCGCATTCTAAGGGCACACGAGCGACGGTCGCCAGGATGCATGGTCTCATGTTGTGTGGGCAGCAGAGTAGAGAGTAGTTCAGTAGATTTTAGGGCCATCCACTCAAATGGAACTATATGGATGATATCGGTCCCCAACAGCCCTGCCGGTCAACGTGAGCTCAAGGGGCGGCGGGGGCACTTATGGCGTTGGCGAAAGAGAAGACAGTGAGGGAAGCGCCCGAAATGAGGCATTTCCCGTGGTCGCAGCAGGGTGCGGCGTGCACGTTTGAACACTGTCGAGCAAATGAGTGGATGAGAGCGAAAGGGGACGCGATTCTGGACTGTTAGACTTTGACGTGAAGAGGTCGAACCCTTCGGTCAGGAGGTTGACCGTATTGACTGTCACCGCAGACGCCGCGCCCTCGTTCGAGAGATTCGAAGTGTGTTTTGAGGACCGCGAAGGGTTCCGCTTCGTTACCGGCGTCACTTCCTGGGAGTCTTCGCATGTGTCTCACCCTTCCTCTCCATCCTCCTCATCAGCCGTGATTGTCTTCCGGCGAGCTTCCAAACTCTGGGCTCGGAAGCGGGTGGCGATGTAGATGTACTGTGCTTCTCTGGTCGTCCGATGTGTGAGAGTGAGCCTCACGAGAACACCAGTGCTGCGACCTCTAGCCTCCCGCCATTTTTCGATCGAGTTGTCAGGCCTTTGACAAGGCGCGTGGGAGACGGGTTCGGGAGATGAGTGTCAATGAGTTTATCAACCCATTGCAGTGTCATCGCCACGTAGTTGTAAAGGATGGAATAGAGGGAGATGAATCTACGACATGGCAAAGACGTCAGGATGAACGGATCAAGCTCGTGGGAAGATTCCTTCTACTGTTGCATCCGTCACCGCAAGACACCGCGAGTTCGACGTCGCCATCCCCCTGCTGTAGGATGGGGGAGCAGCCACGGATCCGCCTAGTGGGGATGCGGGCCGGCGAACGTAGAGTGAATCCGGTATTTAGTTTTGCTTTTAGGTAATGGGGGAACCTGCCCTCAAACCACGACGAGAATGGACCCGCCACAGTTTTTACTGGACGCACTGACCGATTCCATCACCTCCGGGACCTTCATCGACACCAAACTATATGTCTTCTCTCGTAGGGAGCGTTCTGGACGCGTCAGCTCTCCGAGAGCGCTGTACTGCAACAGCTGCGTTCTGAACACTGTTCCTTACCTTTCGGCGTGTGGGTACTGGAAACTTGTACGACGTTGCGCATCTAACCTTACGGTCTGGAGATGTTCTCAGATGGGTTGTCGGAAGGGCGGGCGAGGGACATCGACGGAGGATTCCCGTTCGACTCCCGCCCTTACGCCGATGATTACGAATATTTGTCCGACAGTGACCTCGAAGATGGGCCCTCCTGTTCTGAGGAGGAAGATAAAGAACCTCCCGAGGATGGCGGCCCCGAATTGCCGAGCAATCTTCGCGATTCACGGCCGCAAGTACCGCTCGCCCCGCTCTCGGGGGGTCTGCCACGGCCACCACCGGATGGAAGCAACGTTCAAAATGACGACAAGTGAGCCCCGGTGTCCATCGAAACTGTTGAACAGTCCCGGCCAACTCATATCGCAGACCCGACAATCATCTGACGAGGATGGGAAAGGTTGCCATCATCCGCGATGTGGGAGCGGTAACGTATGTGAAGTCTGTCGTTAACTGGTTATCACCCCTTACTGGTCTCCCGTAGCTTTGAGGCTATGCTATATTTCTTATACACTGGGGTGATCAAGTTTGCCCCGTTCAGTTCTGACTCACGTCGCGAGCTCCCCGCCCAGGCAAAGACTGGGGATTGGAGTGCGAAGAGACTACCATCTCCATCAGCGAAGTCGATCTACCGACTTGCCGACATGGTGACCACCCCCACCTTGTTTGACGTCCCCAAGGCTCATAGGTTTTAGTACGACATACCGGCTCTCAAAGAGCAAGCGGAAGTCCACATCCGTGACAACCTGGCCCATTGCAACATCGTAGAGGAAGTATTTTCCAGTTTCTCCTTCTTGTAAGTTACCTGCACACTCGAACATCCACAAGTACTCATCCCTCGGCGTAGTTTCCCGGAGATACGCTCGATGCAAGTCTCGCAACTTGTTTGTAAGATGAAGGAGGAATCCGCGGTGGATACCAAAAGCGCCACACGGAAACAGCTCCAGGATAAACTCTCCACTTTATCCCCATCGCAGCTGACGCGTTCAACGGAAGCTCTCGCTATGATCTGGAACGGTTTGATAGGACCACTGGATCCACTTCCGCCGGAACCCAAGTTCGCTTCCTCCGCGGCGCCCTCCCTCCCTCCGAATTGGCCTAAGGTGAAGCTTGCCCTCCTCAAGTCGATCTCCACGGGTGTTTTCATAGACACTCAATTCTATGCATACAATGCAATCGACCACGATTTACCGATGGACCCGAGGCCATTGTTCACTTCGAGTATCGTGATTGCAAAGTGGGCACCCACGATCACGGCACGTACGTAGCGAGACTCCTCCCGATTCGCCTGATGCTAACATATGGCCGAAGAAACTGCGGGGATAGACTCCCAACCCACGCACCCCGTGGAAGGACCAACCGACGATTACGAATGTTGGCGAGGGGAGCTTCCAGAAGCTCTTCGCAGGGGTGAGGAAGTCCTGTATGTGTCTGATTTATGGAATCCTTGGGTGGAACAAGTCTTACATTCCATTCAGACAGTACCAGACTGAGGCCGCTGGTGACGAAAACCGCGAATTGGTGATACTAATGTCAGGGGCATGGAAAACGTAAGCATGACTCAACCTTCTACGCGACAAGTGGCTGATGCGTATGCAGGTGGATATTACTCTTTTCCTGTGCCTGCACCCATCAGGTGACCTTTGCGCCCCTCCTGACTTCGACCCATCATAGCAATCCGGTAGCGAATGTCGAGGTGGGGCCACTGTGGTCGTGCTCCCCTCGTTCAATGTATTCTCTGGCGGCAGTAGTGGGTACCTCCCACCAATACGTCACTCCTAGTATTAACACGCTGAAAAAGCTTGGGATAAAAAATGTCACGGAGTGTGCACTGAAGAACTTCCGATCAAAACTCTCAACTTCTAACATCGTGCAAGAACTATTTTCTTCCTTTGCTGCGAGGTGGGTGTGCAATGGTTCTTCTCGTTCATCTCTTTCTCACTCCCACCCATCTAGTCACAAAGAGATCCTGGATATGGAGATCCAGTTCCTCCACGAGAACTTCGCCGAAAAGGACTTCAAATCGCTGATGGATCACATCCAAAGCATGGCATGTGGGGAAGCACCATTCTTCGCTATAACACTGAGTTTAGTATACGGCGGGTTGATCAAGAAAGCGTTCTCAAAGCACGCCCCACTTGGTTCTGATCTTGGCGGTCAGAGCGTCGCTACCCCTACCCCTCACCTCCAGGCATCGACCCCCACCCCCAGCCTTGCCTCGTCTTCTAATTTGCGGGCCCCGACTCCTGTCCCTGAACCTGTTCTCCCAGACCCTACCGTCAGACGGATTGGGTTGAAGTGTGCCCGGTGCTGCGGTGTCGCATCAGTCCATGACCTTCACGACGGTCTGTATTGTCCTCGGTGCCCCAACACAGGTAGGAATGGAAGAGGCGAAAGGGGGCGGCCATTCATGCGATGCATGGGCTGCAACAATCTAAGGGATGTGCGCACCGACGGTTGTGTCAAATTTTACTGTAGTGACGTATTTGCGTAGGGGTAAACACATGTAAATTTGTTATTTCCTCTGAGCCACGAAGTTGAATCTAGTGTTGGGTGTTGAATCGGCGGGAGGTGGGGGGACGTACATACCGCCAAACCACATCTCCGATGAAATTGGACTCAGAGACGGTACCACCAGTCAGGCCGCAGAAAATCTCCAGGGTGCCCCACGATGTGGCTCAAACGGTGTACCATTTGTGGCTCCCCCCCCTTCTCCGTCACAGGCAGATTCACGAGAGGCTGTACCAAACCCTGAGGCAGGAGTGGAAAGATCCAGATCCTCAATTATTATTCGACCTTACACCGCAAGCTCAGGAATATCCGTAGAACGTGTTTCTGAAAGGAAAGACACCGCAGAAAAAGTTATAATAGGCCGTGAAAACTTTGTGGGATCATTGAGTGGTTACGCGAGAACTGTCACTACTCCCTAGCCCGGTGTGGTATGTCGCGATGCAGCCTGGTTGTTCGAAAACAACAGACACGTCGCGCATCTCAGAATCTCCAAAGTCCGATGGTCCGGTGTCCTGGTTGTTATACTGGATATGTTCGCCTCTGTGTCCATGCTTCATGCAGCCCGAGACGAATCTGACGGTGTTCAGTTTCCGTTACCGGTCAATCATCAGTCAGACGGAAGTCGATATTCAGCACTGGTCGGGGTTGGTATTGTTCGGCGTTTATCTGGGTGATGGTTCCCGCGTCAACGTTCAACGTTTCAACGGAAACCCCACACGTTCGTCCGGTGTAAGTACTCCAAACGTACGTCGAAGGGAACTGTCTCCCCACAATCGAGGACCTCGCTGCAATCGCCCTCGCCGGTGCCGGAGGGTCAGGAAGACGTCCGTTTCTCCGGCGCTCCGGCAACGACCATTGGTTAATCCATTGTGATCAGTTCCCTGCAGACGCTCCAAGGCCGTCGGTGCAAAGCCCGATATGCGAAAACCCGAGGACCTGTCTCATGGTAGAGAACAAGTGCGGTGAGTCCACATGATTGCGTCAGGAAAATGCCGAGTAAGGGAGTCGGGTAGAAGGTTTTGGATGGAGAACTCGACGCTTTGACTCGGAATCGGTGTGATTGCTGATTCGTTTGTTTGACGTGTGCTTCTCCCGCCATTTCCCCGCTTTTTTTTTGGAACCTTATCGCCATTTCTAGATGCCAGCTTTTCTGGGATTATGATGTTATCGCTTCCAAAAGTACGTACTTTTCTCTTCTTTCCATCCAACCCACTCACGAGAGCGTCTCTTAAAAGACTGCTCTGTGCTGTGGAACTAGGTCTCTCATTCACGCCCCCCATGTCCCCCGACGAATTGAAGGAGATCATCGACACCGGTCACGATTTGTGAGCCTCCTCCCTTTTCATCCGCTTCAAAATGGTTCACCCTTCCTGACCTTTTGGTTTCTAAATCCCCAGGGCCGTAATGAAGGCGAGTGTCGATTTCTCTCTTCTTTTCGACCCGGAGCAGGGGACTGAGTCTATCGCAATCAGTACTACAAGTTGACATCCATCGTCATCTTATTCTACGACTACCTGCTGACCCTGGAGGACGAGGTAGGCTACCCTATCCACATCCCCCTTGACTAGGCTTATCGTCCCCATGAAAGATCAATTTCGTTTGGCGTGGAAGGAGATCGTGGGGTACGGAGGGAACATTGCTTGCCGCACAGCATTCGCTGATGACGAAATAGTCTCTGCGCTTTTTATTGCCGTGCGTCTCCCTTTGCAGAAACCCCTTCCATTCTGACAGGGCAGTGTAGAACAGGTATCTGCCCATGTGTTGGGAGTTCTGGTCGTTGATGGGTGCGTAGGATCGTAGTCTCTCCCTGACATATGGGATCGGCCGTTACCAACCCTATTGTAGTGTTTTACCGCCCAACGTTTTCACAACGGGTAAGCGATGCACTGAGTATGGTAGACTCGTTGATGGAACTGGTCCTAGATGTACGGCTGCAATTCAACAACCATCAAAACGCCAAGTTTCTGACATGTCTGTCACAGGTGCGACAAATTTATGTTTCCCTCCTTGCTCATGTATACGGTGGTCACGGTTTTCGCTCAAGTAGTCCTAACCCTTAGGTCTGTTGTTTCTCGCATGGAGTAGCTTCGTGCTGATCATGGCTGAATATCACAGGATCTACGCTATTACACTGAAGAACCGTATAATCACCGCATGCTGCTGTGTGATAACAGTAGCGCAGTTCACTTTTGGCGTGTACCTAACAACTGTTATGGCAACCGTGGGCGGAGGTGAGCTTTCGACCAGGTGAAGCTTGCAATTCGCTTCTACTTTGATACTTCAGCTCGACAGATGCCACCGATCCCACTTGATGCCTATCAGGTATGCCACACTGTCGCGGTGGATGAGTCTGCGGCCATGCTTATGGCGGTCGGATTTGCCTCGTTATCTTTGGCACATGGTAAGAAGCCCTTACTGTCCTTCGTATGGCGGACACTCACCCCGATGCATCCCCAGACGTTCTCATCTTCTCAACCATCGTGTATACTGCGTGGCGGTCGAACCTATACCAGTTTCGGATACCCAGTCTACTCAGGACCATAGTACGGGATGCGACACACTATTTCCTGGTCATCTTCACTTCGCAGCTCTTGTTCGTGTTCATCACGATACTTGGAAGGGTAAGGATATTGTCATATCTCTCCGTCTTCTCTTTCTTGCTTGCTGAGGCCATTATAGCCTTCAATCCGATTCATCCCCGCCCAGTAAGTAACGCTAGGATTTATCACCTTCATTTTTTCACCGCGTCCTTCTCCATGGAACAGTGGAAATTACGTGTGCGTCCAAATGCCTCCTTACTTCTGAACCTATCGGGCCTGAACTGGGTGTCAGGTACCTTCCGGTGATGATCGGACGGTTGATGCTTTCGCTCAGGAAGGCCGCTTCTTTGCAGGGAGACGCGTGGAGCTTCGGGGTGCCGACCAGTAACATAGGCATGAGATTTGCCGAACGCCGCGGGCCTGTTACCACGGGAGACGGGGTACATTTCGACACCTTTTCGGGCGAGCGCGAAGGAGCTCAAAGCCGGGCGTGACGATGTAAAGAACGGTACTAGGAACTCTTTGTAGACAGCGATTGACCGCTCTCCGCGGAAACGATCTTTCGGAATTCAAGTTTCGTAATCTTCACCATGAAGCACCGGAGTTTGTTCCGGTACAGTAGGGTGATGTTCCCCGAGGTGATGCTATGCCCCAATTCACCAATACCGCACCGTTCGGTCGAGACGAACGGCCGGGAGACTCGAGGTAAGCTTGAAGGTTTACATTTGAGGACGCCCCAACGTAACACCAGGCCAGGTTCCTAGGCATACGATCGTCTACTAACTGACCTCTTTACGCCGGTTTCGAAAACGGATGAAGGCACGCATGCTCTCCATTTCTCTGGTCGCCAAATGTGTGGGAGGGAGCCTCGAGGGAACATCGGTGCCAACGGTCGCTAACCTCTTGCCATTTTTCAATCAAGATTTCAGGTCCCCACACGCGAGACGGGCTTGGGAGCGCCAAAAATCTTGGTGTTTCGTAACGTTTTTGTTGTCGCTCCCTCGTGCGTGGGGAACGGGGGGCGTGGGTGGATGAGTGGCGAGGTTAGGGGTGTGTAGGAAATACGGCATGACCACAATACACACGTCCGGTAGCGGTCGCGGCCGGTATTCAGTATTCAATGGGTAGGGTGAGAGGCACTCGCGACTCTAAGACCTGGGGAGAATCTTCATCTTCCTCTTCAAAGCAAGGAGGTTCATCGTCGGGGTCGCTGTCGGACAGGCAGCCGTAGTCGGTAGTGTAGGGACGGGAGTCGGAGGGGAATCATCCGTCGATGACCGAAGTTGAAAATGGAGGTGCGGAAGCTTGACATGTGCCACCTTGCTGGGTTTGTGGCGGGAGTTGGGCACGAAAGGCATGATTTCGTTCTGCATGTAAGTTCTGCGTGGACCGTGGGGTCATCCCTGTCCTGTTGGAAGTTGCTTCTCCCGCAGTGCACATCCTTGCTCGGGTCTTCTTTCGGATACGGATGAAGGTTCCGTTGGTTGATCGACGCGAAAGATTTTCGGAGATTCACGACTACGTCCACTTCAACAAATCTGGCATTGCTGTACAACCGCTTCGGAATGCCAGAAACCTACGTAGAGTGGAACACTACCAAAGATGCTTTTTCCTTCGTACCGTATTGGTGATGGCTGTGTCTCAGCTCGTCCAGATTCGGCTCCCCTACGACGTGGAGTGCGCCCAACGTTTCCAGCCTCTGGACTTTCCAGTTCTCCTGCCAGGCAGACCTGTCACAGAGAAGAGACAAGGTAGCCTGGCGGGTGGAACGAACAGGCTGTTCGGCGAACTGATTTTTGTTGTCCACACCGCATGTAGATAATGGGTCATTACCGCCTCGATCACAGCTGCGGCGGTGCTCCGAAGCCCAGTGTCGGCCCAACCCCATCCTGTCTCGTGCTCCACTCCTTCGGAATCACGATTTCGGACCCAGGCGTCGCCAGTTACGCTGCCCAACGCGAGTGAGGGGTGGTTGTTACACGGGGAATCGTTCCAGGATCAAAATTGGGGTTCGTGCGTGTCAGATCGCATAAGGGCCTGGCTTGGCCATATCTCAGAATTCAATAT
>Ga0307517_10012747_pt1 | contig 11498 bp, 4 predicted proteins | sample 23_EM_MG_FD_194515 | JGI IMG/M metagenome (GOLD analysis project Ga0307517, IMG submission 194515) | Populus trichocarpa ectomycorrhiza microbial communities from riparian zone in the Pacific Northwest, United States - 23_EM | ecosystem: Host-associated > Plants > Roots > Unclassified | place... | reverse complement strand
ATTAGTTTAGTTCCATGATCATGGGACCTATTAATTTCACGTGTGATTTTAGTACATTTTTTTCCACATCAGATATTATTGGCCTCCCGAGTGAATGGGCTAGCTCGGCCACTTCTTTTTATTTTTTTTATTTTTTTTAATATTAAATTGATTGAAAATTAGGTTAAATATGTTTTTATTTGTTTTTTTAAAGGTTAATAGAATCTCATAATCTGAGTTTATAGATTAATCCTAGTTAATTTAAGTTGGTTAAATATATTATTTCAATACTTTTTTTACTATATTATTTTTTATCATTCAAGTTGTTTCGATTAAATAATATCAAGTTTTAATCCATATATATTTTAATATTTTTTTAATAAAAAACACTTTAATAACAATTGAATATTTTTATATGTCCAGGAAAAATTTAATCTAACCTAGCGCAGAGCTGACAATTATCTAGACGACTATAAAATATTTGCCCGCCCACTTGTGGGTATACTTAACGCACAAGGGCTCTAGTTGCAGAGAGATAATGTCGGGGCTAATCAGTTATTAGTATTGCAAGACATTCAAAAGGAATTGAAGAAACATGTTAACACTCGGTATAGTTAACTATTTACATGGGAAGTTTTCTTCAATAAACTTCTACAAGAGCTGGCACGAGCTTAAATAGGCAGGCAGGCTAAAAAAGATATCCAGTCTCTATGTAACTAATTATTTCATGTTATGAGTAACCCTGAAAACGGACAGGAATCTCATTCTGAAGATGCTGAGACATGAGTTGCATCAAAATACAAGGCAGGTCTTTTACATTTAGTGTTTGGCACATTTTTCAGATGGAGTAAAAGCTAATAATCAGGATTCAGGTAGCTCAGAATGCTCCCTCCTTGCTGTATCTATCATTGCACACAAGAATTCGCTAGCATTACAACTGTATGGATCTGAAAGAGCTCCATGCGCCAAAAATGGAAGTTTTCTTAATGATCTTCCACTCATCCCCTGCATAAGTTGATAAGAAGCCATGCAATTGATTACTAGATCATTAACAGGATTCACTAGGGATTGAAAGATTTACTGCTCACCTCACATGCCTCTGCAGCTTCAAGCAATTGCTTGCAAAAGTTCAGCACAGGCTGAGCTTCGGTTGGTGCATTTAATTTCTCTCTCAAGGTTGAATAATCTGGAAGCACGAGATGGTCAGAGTCCTGTAGAAATTGCAACAATCATTATAATGAGATTAATTTGACCATTCCATGTCCGCATGACATCAGTAGAGTTCTTGTGATTGAGGAATCAATAGAAAGCCTGAAAATTGAAACAGAATTGACACCTGGAAATTTGATACTATTCCTGTTCGCAGGAGTTCTTGCAAGCAGGATCTTAGAATTTCATAACGAGCTTGAAGAGTTGGAGGACCAACATATGCTTTGATGTCAGCTCGATCAACAAATGCAATATCTGCAACACAGTAACTGCTAAATCAATACATTATACCAATATATACAATATTCTTCCTGCTCAATCCAAAATCTAAACATATGAGAAAAGATGCATGCATTCTTTTGAATTCCATCAAATTATATTAGAGGGAATCTGATCTCGCTGGAAGAGAGAGAATATGGAATTCAAGCTAGCATCAAAGTCTGAAAAAACTGCTTGGTATTGAGATAGATCATTGGCTCACCAATAGCAGCAGTTATATTTGATGTAGTCAGGATGATCACATTTGGTGATGCTTTCAATTTGTCCATCTGCGTTAATAGAGCATTCACAACCTACAGGACATATTTCAACAAGCAGAAGGCATAAAAACCTCATAAGAAATCATGTTACTCATTTATTTATCTGACTTCGTTAAGGAAATCAGACGTTAGTTTGGGAGTAGACAAAAGTGGCAGTACTCGAATAGAATCTGAAGGTTCAGAACCAGATAATGCAGCTTTTCTAGCAGCAGCAAGGCTTTCAACTTCATCTGCAGCATTACCAAATCCATAGCATTACATGCTAGAATGAAAAGAGCCCAGTATTGGATATTAAAAAACATAATGTCGTCACAAATCTCACCAATCAAAACAAATACCAGATTGTTTTCTTCCTCTATCATTTCCTGTATTTTTTGGAAAAGCTTTGCAACCTGTTCCAATAAGCAAATTCAATGTTTTGAGATTTTGCCTAAATTGATCGGTCAAACAAGGTAGATAAATAACTAGATAAAGATCAGTGGGTTGAGAATTTGACATGAGCAGAGGAGTCATATTGGAAAGGAAATGATCTTGAAATCTACAAATTCTAAACCATTTGAATTTGCACAAGATAATATGAAAAATGCATCAAGGTGATTTCAAGTAAAACTCCAGTAAAAAGCAACTCCCATTGCATTGGAAAGGAAAACCATTACAAATAATTATGGTCTGTTTTCTGTTTCCTCTTAATGCAGTCTGACAGAAAAACCTTTTCCATGATATTCTTTTGTGTGTGGGTGTTTGTTGGGAGAGCGGGCAGGAGATTCAATAAAGATATAACAATTTTTACTTCCTAGTGGGAACATAGATTTACCAAGAAACATAGCTTAGGTTGACTTCAAACATGGACAAACAACCAAATCTCAAACAAACAAAGTTGTGACTTGCTAAAACCAGAGTTATACCACCAAACATCCAAATGAATATAATAAGCTAATGCCAGAGGTAAAATTTCTCAAAGCTTATACAGCTTGACCACATACCAGCTTGCCACTTTCAGAGAACCATTTGCTAAACAAAGAATGAGCATTCACTTCAATCAATTGGCATTGGGGGTATCTGATTAAAAAGGAAGCGTAAAGCTGCAATTAATATGAAATGAATTTGTGATAAATTATGTTCATCAGAGAAGGTTATGTATAAACCTGGAGTTAAATCGTATTGATAGTTTCTGAGCCAATGCTTTACATAAAGATGTCTTCCCAGTCCCTGGAGGTCCATGTAAGAGAATAAGGCTGCAAACATGATGGATATACCAATTAAGCATCAATTTAAAGCATGACACATTAGAAGCAACAGCTTTCCAAATCTGGTTTAGATAATCTAAATGCATTTGTGGTTTAAAGATTTCATCCCATCCCAAATTATTGCATTAGTAGCAAAGCCAGTGCACTGAAAGGAGAATGCTGGGGGTAAAAAGGTTCCAAGATTCTCTACGGCCTCAAACTAGAGATTTTGTTTGCAAGAAAACTAATCTGAATGACCTGCAGAAATATTAAACAAGACTTCCTTACCGATTCCATGAAACAAGAAAAGGATTAACACCCTTTTCAGTAAAGAGCAATGCACTGGCTGCATACCGCAGCAACCTTTGCTTGAGCCCAGATTCATAAATTAAGCTACAAAAATCAAATTGCCATGCCATCAGTTCCTACATCAATTAACTTGAAAAATTAGGATCAACGGAAGTTTCAGACAAACCTTTCCCACATCCCATCAAATTCCATAGCTGGAAGGATCCATTCATTAAAGCTAGAAAGTTGGCCATCCCCACTTAGCTCCTCACATGGTCCTTCCTCACTAAGCTGGCAAAGCAGCAGTCATTTGAATTTTGAAACCACCAACTCAACAAAACATTACTTGAAAGTCAAAGAAACAACGGAGGCTCATGACACAAAAGGAAAAAGAAATTTATAAATATTGAATCAGCTACTCATGTTTACCACCTAGAACAGGTTATAACGTTGGATTTCCCCCTTTTTTTTTCCTTACCCAAAACAAACGTTAAAGTGTCTCAAACAGGCATTAAAGAAACATTCCTATACTAGCCAAAAAAAAAACACAGAAAGAAGAAAACCCAATAAACCTATCCAATCCATAGTACCTGAAAGACATGTACAACAGGTTTGACTTGCCAGAAAAGAAGAATATCATGATTGTTCACCCATTCATCTATGATACAAAAATATCACACAACGTTATTCAGCTGATAGACCAAAACAGCATTAACTTCCAAAAACTTTCATTTTCATTTCCCCTATATCAGAAACCAAAGTAACAAAAAGAGAAAATTGAACATATAATGAAATAAAAACCCAAACCTGTATCGCAGACACTTATTCTTTGTACATTTTCAAATAGAAATTGGTCATCAATTGGCACCGGAATTGGTCCATCAGCATAGCTTAAACTCCTCTTTTCAAGCATTCTATCAAATAAAGAGAAAACCAAGAAATTGTCTTGTCTTTTAAAATTAACAAACAAAATCCCACAAAACAAAACCTCAAAAAAAAATTGAAATCGAACCTTTCAACAGCTAACCGAACATCTTCAATGCGAGCGGTGCTTGAGGGTTTTAAGCAAACTTCAACTGCATCAAAATAATAATAATAATAATAATAATAATAAAACACTTAAATTAAGAGCTTCAAAATCAAAAGATAATAAATATGGAAAACAAGAGGTGGGTACCAGAAACGAGGAATTTGTGATGAGTGTGAATGGGGGAAGGGGATGAGGAGGGAAAAGAGACACCGTGTCCATCGGATTCATCATGGGTTGTGGTGGTTTCGATAGATTTTTGAATTGATATATCCATGGGAGTTGTTGCCATTTCTTTACACTGCAGTAGAGAATATTTTGGGTTTTTGTGGAGATTTTGGTGTGCCTAACCCTAATTTTTATTTTCCTTTCCTTTTTTTTTTTGAAGTTGGGCGGGAAAGATGATTTTTTGGTAGCGCCGTGTTTGTGTGGTTTTTGTTCACTTTTCATTCTTTTCGAGGTAGTGTTTAAAATTTTGATAACGGTTATTTTTTAAAGTATTTTTTATTTAAAAGTATATTAAAATAATTTTTTTATTTTTTAAAATTTATTTTTATACTACCACATTAAAACGATACAAAATTATAAAAACAAATTCATTTGAAAAAAAAAATTCAAAAGTTTTTAAAAATGCTTCATAAACACAAAAATAAATACACTTTTAGGTAGTGTTTGATATTGTGATAGCAGTTGTTTTTTAAAATATTTTTTACTTTAAAATACATCAAAATAATTTTTTTTTATTTTTTAAAATTTATTTTTAATTTGAAGCAAAAAAAACAATTCAATTTTTTTGAAAAGCGCAACCTACCCGCATAAACAAACAGTATATTGGTGTTTGTTTGATGTTGTGATGTATGATGTTTTTTAAAAGTGTTTTTCGCTTAAAAAATTAATAAAATAGTTTTTTATATTTTTTATTTTTAATATTAATATATTAAAATTATCAAAAAAATAATAAAAAAATCAATTTGATAATTTTTAAACCCAAATACATTTTTAAAAATATATAAAATAAACATGAAATTTATATGTTTTTATAGGATGCACCGTGAAAATAAACACACTTTTAATACTGAAACTATGAGAATGGAGTTTTTATTCGATGTCAGCACAAAATTCTAGCATGGCATGGAAAATTGTAAAGAAAAAACATTGGAACTTGGAAATAAATATATATCAAAGTTATACTTGTTAATTTCGTTCCATCCCGAAAATTGTGGTAACGAAAATTGGGTTTGTTTACTAACAAATTTTTTTTTTCATTTTCAATTTTTTTTGATAATTAAAAAAAACATGTTCATTTATTAAGAATACAGAGGATTTTGTTTTTTTAAAAAAAAATAAGAAATATATCAACACTATTTTCATAAGAAATCAAAATCATAATTTATAATAGTTATCATAATATTTTATATTCATGATAATATAATGGTGAAATATTAATTTTATTTTGTTCAAGTAAAAATTATCATAAAAAAATTATATTAACAAAACCAAAAAGAATTGTTGAATTCGCTATAGGTCTCCTCGCATAGCACTTTTTTGTTTTTCATCCTTTATTTTTTTGAGTTTTTTATTTAGTTATTTAACATTGTACTTATTGAGAATATATCCTTGTAATTTATTCCTTCTTGTTTTCTTTAGGACTATCATAGTCTCAACAAAATATCCAACCATTTGGTTTGTTCTTAATTTTGTATAAATTTATTTGCTTTTAATGTTTGCATGAAACTGAAAGTTAGGGAGATCAAAAATGAATAAGAAAAAAAATGCAGCCTTTATAAAAAAAATTGGTTCCCCTCCTTTTTTGCAAAATTTTGCCTAGGGTTTTGTCAAAGTTCCTTTTTCAGTCACTTTAGTTTGGGAATCAAATATTTTGATTCAAAAATTTATTTTATCTCATTTAGGTCCATTGTTTAAGAGAAAAGAGAGAGAGAGTTGTTAAAAAACAACGAAGGAGAGAGAAAGTTATTAAGATTATGGCAACGAAAAATATTATTCTTGGTGTGAACAAATTCTTTTCGACAATATGACTTCTATCAAAACGTTCTTTCACCTTCATCTTGCTTGAAAAAGAAGATAAGGTCTTAGGAAGTTTTTTAGAATCAAAATGTATTTTGAAGTTGATTTTTTCCAAATTTAAGACCGCAAATGGGATTTTAAAGGCCTATAAAGTGTTTTTTATATGTTTCCAGTAGAAATATTGGTTGAGAAATGGGTTTTATGGATCCAAAAGTTTGGACCCGATTTTCCGACAACCACCATGGTTGGAATCTAAGTTTATAAACAACATGCTATCTATTACAACAAAAAGAAAAAAAGAAGCATTGTTTACCTTTTTTTAAAATAATAATAAAAAAAGATTGTTCACCCCTACACATAAAAAAAATAAAAATAAACCTAGGCACGCAAGCTCGAGTTTTCAGGTCCAAGCATGCCTGGGCTTGGGTTTCTTCTCGAAGCCAAAAGCGCCTCGCCCTTTTTATTCATTTTTTTCTTTCAAAGTTTTATTCAAACCCTCTTTTTTATTATTATTTTTTTAGTTTGAATACTTTTTATTTAAAATTTTGAGTAAGACCCCCGTTTTAAGTTTTAGATTGTTAATCATTCAGCTGAAAAAAAAAAAAAGATTTCAAAAAACAAAGTTATTAAACCTAGTAAGCATTATGATGTAGGTTGCAAGTTGAAAAGGTTAACCCGATTTGACCTAAGTCTATCCAAAATGCTATTGTCATGGTATTTTTTTTTTTATAAAGAACATCTTGGATTGATATTGTTTTATTTTTTTTTTCTTTTGAAAAAGTAAAGATCTTTTTATGACATCTTGTTTTTTGGTATTGTTTTCACAAAGGCCATGTTATCATTTCCGCCATCACACTAGATTAACGTTTGGTCATTATCATGAGACGGAAAAGATAGATACAATGAAGATAGAGTAGGCATGTTTTCTTATAATTCATGTTTTAAAAGTATAGAAATTCATTTCAAAACTATCTTAGAAATAAGATTTTTTTTTTGTCTTTATCTCTGTTTCTTTAACCAAACATACTGCTATCTTTTTTGTATTTATTTATTTTGTTCTAAAACAATAAAATAGTATTTGGCTACTGTTTTAAAATAGAAAAAACAGAGATAATAGTGATTGAGGAGATAAGAAAAAATATGAGATGGAGATTTTTTTTTTGTTTGGTAACTTCTCACATTTCACTATGGATTAGAGCAATGCATTTCTTTTTATTTTGATCATTGAATTTTTTCTTATATGAGATTTGATCCTTTATGGCCAGTTGCTTTTAATTTATTAAAAAATAACAAGATTTAAAAGTAGATGATCAAAGTGAAAACACACAAGAGAAGTGGTAATTTCAAAACTAGCTTAAAAAGCTAATTTTGGTGGTATTACTTTCCAATTGATATATTTCAGTCCATTTGGTTTTAAAAATTTTATTTTTATTCCACAACTTCATTTTCTTTATTTTCTAGTCTATAAGTTTGAGAGATGAGAGAGAAAGAGTTGTTAGATTTTAGTTAAAGAGAGAAAGAATCATTATAGACACCGATTTCAACTACGAAAAAAATTAATCTTAGTTTCAACGGATTTTTATCTAATGAGAAGAGTTTTATAATGGTGTTTTTTTGCTTTCACCTTGTAAGGTTTTTTAAACTCATGATGATTTGAGGTTTTGACTTATTTAGTTTAAAGTTATAAATGGGTTTATTAAAGTTTCTATTGTGTTATTGGGTCAAAAATAAGTTTTTACATATAAAATTATATCACCCTATTTTTCGAGCAACCTTTTAACTACTTTAACTTAGGTTAGCATGCGGTATGTTGTCTGTACTATTTTTCTTAAAATTAAAAAGTGAATAACACATTGTCCATCTTTTAACATAAAAACAAATCAAACCTATTTTTAATAGGTCATACATGCAGACCCATTTACCTAGCTTGTTCTTCTAATTGTTTCCTACATTTTACATTTTAGTTCATTCAAATAGATTGGTTAAAAAATAATTTGAATTGTTTTCAGATAGCATTGAATTTTCAAAATCTTTGGATGAGTAATTATATTAGCTAAAACTTTTTTTTATTAAATCTTTCATGAAATTGTTTTTCTTAATTATTTTTTGTCACTATCATTTTTAGGTTTTGTTTAATTAAATATTATTTACTTTTTTCTTGTTTATTTTTGAGAAATTTTATGACATTATGTTTATAAAATTAGCACACACTCCTTTTTTTTTTTACGGCCTTTCATGATGGTTTTTTTTCCTTTAATTCTTTTTGGTAGCTTTTCCTTTGTATGTTTACTTTTATTGATGTATAGTAAGATACAAAATATTCTAAAAAAATAAGTTATTAAATCCTCTAGCTCATAGACTTAACTGGTTAACCTGAGTCAATAAAAAATATTATTGTCTCAATATTTAAAGAAAAAGATTAAATCAATGTTTTCTTAAAAAAACAATTATTCTTGACATTAAATCGGATCACATTAGATCAATTCCTACCCGGTTAAATTTAAAACTCGAGCCAGGTAAAGGCTCAAGTTAAGGGTCTCTCAACTCCTCGATTTATTTTGTAATTATCATTAATAACTTTTTTCACATTTACTAATATCTTTAGTCCTTTATTTTTTTAAACAAACAAATATAATTTTTGACATGCATTAAATTTTTTAGCTATAACGTTTTATTAAAAAGTTTTTAATATGATACAAGGCTCATCGCAAATCAATGTACCCTTTTATTTTTATTATGAAATTTTTTATCTTGAATAATTCATTAAATTTGATCTTTATTATTTTGATTGTTAATTTTTTTGAGTCATTTTTTCAATTGATTTTGTTTTACTATTTCACCCTCCTTTGCTTTTCTTCCTATCAAAATCAATCATTCTTCTTTTGATTGTCATTTTTTTGACCTTGAGAAGTTTTTATTTTAAATCATAAATGATTTTATTTTATGATTTCACCCTCCTTTGATTTTTTTCTTATCAGATTTAATCCATATTCCTTTGACTGCCAAATTTTTTTTTTGCTTCGACAAGTTTTAAAAATTTATACTTTGAAATTGGCTCAACTTCTTGATTGGATCTAGATCTAGGGTTTCATGGGTTGCGAGTTTTTAAAATTTTACTAGGTTTAGGATATTTGGCCCAGTTTGCTTGTTTTTTACAAATATTTTTTAATCTCACCCGTATGTTTTTTTTTATCTTTAAAATTTAGTCCTTATTCTTTTAATTAATGCTTATTTTATTTGACATCATTTCTTTATTTTATTTTTAAATTGCATCCTCATATTTTTTAATTAAATTATATCCTTGTTATTTTTTATTGAATTAATTAAGAATTAGACTTCTTGATTGAATCCAAGTTAAAGATTTCATGGGTTACGACTTTTAGAGATTAGACTAGTTTTGAGAGGTTCGTTGGGTTTGCTTGATTTTTTTTTCTAAACTAATGTTTTCTTCTTCTTCTTTATTCTTTTTTTCGGTTTTGTTTTATTATTTTTTTTGCGTTTTGATTCTATTGGGTTAACCATTAACAATTTCTTTCTATTTCACCCCTAGCATTTTTTAATCTATAAATAATTTATCAAATTACAAATATTTTTTAATTTCACCCCATATAATTTTTTAATCTTTCAAATTTTGTCCTTATTTTTTAATTGAAATTTATTTTCTTGGGGATCATTTTTAGATTTTTCTCAATTTCACCCCTACCGTTTTTTAATCTATAAACAATCTATTAAATTAAAAATATTTTTAAATTTTATTCCCTATGATTTTTTTAATCTTTTAAATTTAATATTTATTTTCTTAATTATTATTTATTTTGTTTGAGATTATTTTTTTTCAAATTTTATACCCCTTAATTGTTTTTCTCTTAAATTTTATCCCCCTTAATTATTTTTCTCTTAAATTTTATCCTTGTTAGAATTTGATCTTCTAAGAGGCTAGACACCATGCTCCATACACCACATCGCCACTTATCTCGGGTACATGGAGCATGGTGTCACTACGGCTAGCTCGCGTGAGAACCTAAACACATACAGGGACAATTAGAGGAAGTCTTGCATCATTACGTGCACTTGATTCACGACTAACTTGTGTCAATGAACATGATTATGAACCAAAAAAAGTTGATTTTGAATTCATGAACCTCTTAATTTTTACAAACCGAACGCATGGCTATAGCAATCAGGTCCATTTAGGCTAAAAAAATAAGTGGACAAGGTCTGTATTCTGGATTGATCATGGACCTAGACCATGCCCTTGTTAAGCTTAATTTCAACTGTCACTCGCATATAATTAACCATGTTAAATGCGAGTGACAATTCATATTCTAGAACATTCTCTTTGGGCGACCAGAAGGCCAACTCTTGGAGGCAATCGACCCTTCCAATTCATTTGTCTTGCTAGCTCAGAAATTCCCTTCACAAATCCTAGCTTCCTTGATTGTTTAATCTTTCAGAGTTGCTAGGGGATGATTGATCAAACCATGTATAAAAGTCAACTAGAATGAAATGTATAACTTTATGGCACGAAATGCTCGTTAACCCCACCCGTTCCTCATGCTTAAAGGCCTCCTATCTATCATATTAAATAAAAACTCTCTTTTCACATTATGCCAGCAAGTGTTCTTGGGTATTACTCGTTCTACTTAGTTCAAGATTTTCTATTGCAACTCGTTCGTCCTTGTATATATAAGGTAAACCCAGACGGTCTGCGCACTCCATCATATCATCACTACTAGTGTATATCGGTTATATACAGTGGGATCATAGCCTCTTCTTCTACCTTTCCTAGCTTTTGGTGATTTGCTTCAAAAGTGTTACCTATAGATTGCAAGAAAAGAAAAGTATATATCTAGCAATGGCAGCACGTGCTCTTCTCTTGGCATCACTTGTTCTCTCCTGCTTTCTATTGCCAGCTTGCTATGGAACTGTGCTCTTCTCTTCTCTGCGGAGGACTCTTGAAGTCACGGCCTCACCAACATCCGGACAAGGTAACACCATCCGCATGGCATCGTTCTCCTTCTTGTCTGTTCTTGATTTTCAACTTCTCAGTTCTACTTTCAGATTTAAGGTTGTTTTCCCTCCTTGATCTCACCATGCATCCAGTGCTACATCCAGATTTAATGGCACATACAGAACTAATTATTAATTAACTTTGCAGTATTGAAAGGTGGTGTGGACAAAATCACCGTGACATGGGGGCTGAAC
>Ga0307517_10012746_pt1 | contig 11498 bp, 5 predicted proteins | sample 23_EM_MG_FD_194515 | JGI IMG/M metagenome (GOLD analysis project Ga0307517, IMG submission 194515) | Populus trichocarpa ectomycorrhiza microbial communities from riparian zone in the Pacific Northwest, United States - 23_EM | ecosystem: Host-associated > Plants > Roots > Unclassified | place... | reverse complement strand
TATATATATATATATAAAAAAAGATAAATGCTTTGGTACATCAATTTCTTAATACTAGTATATTGATCCGCGCTCCACGATGGATCAATAAAAATATTTTTTTTAAATGTCAAAAAAAATATAAAAAGTACAAAGAATATTTTAAGTGTCTTGGGTCTGACAGTCAAGCCACACTCAATAACATTGGGTCTAGTAGCAATTTCAGACCCCATAACATTGAGTCTAGCTGCCGAGTCAGACCCAATTGTGGCTTTAGGTCTGGTAGTCAAGCTAGAACCTAATACCATTAGGTTATTGGGTCTGGGGCCCAAGCCAGACCCAAAAGCCTTGAAGTATTTTTAATTTTTTTTTCTATAAAAATATATTAAAACTACATTTGAAGTATTCTAAATAATTTTTTTTTGTAAAGTTTTTATTAAAAAATATTTAAATTTCTATTGAAGTATCTGAAACAGAAGTGCTAATTATTTTTTTTATAATGTTTTATAAAAAAAACATTTGAACTACATTTGAAGTATCCTAAGTAATTCTTTTTATAAATATTTTCTATTTTTTATTAAAAAAAATCATTTAAAATACCCTTGAAGCATCATAAACAGAAATGTTAATTAATTTTTTTATTTTTTCTATAAAAAGACATTAAAACTACCCATGAAGTATCATAAACAAAAATGCTAATTAGTTTTTTTATAATGTTTTTTTTTCAATAATAAAACATTAAAACTACCCTTGAAGTATCCTATATAATTTGTTTTTATAAATTTTTTTATTTTTTATAAAAAAAATACATTTAAACAACCCTTGAAGTGTCATAAAAAAATGCTTTGTTTTAGAGGCCTAATATGCCAATTTTAGGTTTGACAATGGCTGGTTTTGTATCTAGGTATTTTTTGGATTCTAAGGTAGTGTTCTTCATGTTCTTGAGAAGAACATTGCCCTGGCCCCATGATTTGGATTAGTTTAGGTTCAATTCTTTGCACAAAATCCTTCATGAGACTTTATTAGTTAATAATCTAAGGTTTATTTGAATCAATAACATGTTTTTAGTAAGTTTTAATCTTAGGGTTTTGGTTTTGAACTGAAACTTATTTTTTACAAAATCATGGTTTTTTTAGTGATAATCGAAGTGCATAGATGGTATATTATTGATCATTGCATGATTTTCAACATGTTTGTGTCCTTGGTTCGTCTATATCTGGTCTGATTTGAAATTTACATTATTGGGTTCATGTTAAATGTTCTTCGGTGTTCTTCATGTTCTTTGTTTTTCTGGGTTTTGATCCGTTTTGATAAAAAGTTTTTGTGTGGTTTTTTTAACTTGATTTCATTTTGGATTCTAGTTTAGGTTTTAGTTTGTTTTTCAGGTCAAACTGGTTGACTTTGGTTTTGTTTATGGTCAAATCAAAAGTTTTGGATCAATTCGGTCAGGTCAGAGGTTAAGACCATGTTTGGTTGACAATGTTTTTGCTAAAGGTTTTGGCTCAATGGTTCATTTGGCAAACAACCCGTAAGCCTAGTTTAACAGTTTTGGTTTAGGGTGAAAATAGGTTTTTTTGCCAAACATGACCTTAGAAAAAAAAAATGAATTTTGCTTGTTGTGTGCGATTCAATCCTTACAAAAAAAAATTGCATTTTTTTCATAAAAAAATAGAGAAAAAAATGTTTTTTTGCATTGTTTTAGATTATTATTATTTTTGCATTTTTTTTGGAATTTACAATAAATTTGTAAAATATTTGTTCTTAGCCATATACGGATCACCAGTTAAGAATTTATCAATATCTTTAAATTATATCCAGACCATACAATGCAACTTTAATCCAATGCAAGTTAGCTTTCAGCAACACTAAGTACTAGTGGAATATGTTTTAGTCCAATGATATAAATAAAACAATGGATGATACAACAAATAATTATGGTTTTATACAAAGTAAACATCTCTATAAATATCTCCATAAATATTCTAGATATTAGAGATATTTATATTAAATATCTTAAATATTTCTTAAGATATTTATCTTTAAAAAATCTATATAAACTCATCTTTCTAGAATTATAAAGGAGACTAGAGCTAATCTCTCCAATACTTATCTTTCTAAACTTCAAGTCTAACACAATTTAAGTCTAATATAAGATTTAAAGAATATTTAAGCCAGTAGAATACTCATTCTCCTCGTCATATATATAAACACTATACTTACTTAAGCTTTGGAGTGTTTTACTAGCCCATGAAAAATGCCCCCAATATTTCTCTTGAAGATTTTTTCCAGCCACATCATTTGGTGTCGTCCGTAGAAAGTGAACAAAAAGCTAGTTAATTCATGTATGAAACCCCAACATAGCGGCTATGTCTAGGACTATGCTAATAATATGCCAACGATTATGCCTGGGCTGCTTTCCGTATGGTTATGCCAGTAGTTACATGGCTACGCTCATATGGTTATGCCAGTAATTACGCCCACGTGGCTGCACCAAGGACCATACATGGCAACACTCACAACGACGCCCACAACTACATCTACAACTATATCTATAACTATACCGACGACTATGCTAAAAAAAAAACCATGCCATATATAAGGCTACGCCTACAAATAGTTTTTATGACGGCTTGTACACACTAAAAAATAACATTATTGTAAGTATTTCCTTTCACCATCTTGCTAGGTCAAGTCTTCCAAATATATTTATTTGTAAGACTTGGGAGGCTATGATAATTCAAGAAAAAACTATGATACAATGTACACATCTTTATAAATTGAAAATGACCAAAGACCATGTGATGGGAAAACAGCATTTTCTTTTCTTCTTGTTATCACTTATTAGTTATTGACCAAAGAATGGGTTCTGCTGGCTGCTATCGACAGCTTGTCGGGTCCCACCTTATAAATTGAAATTGGACGGCCCATTTGTTCCAAACTATTGAAAGCATATCGATAAGGTTAAGATCCATGCATGGTGCAAACACTTGAAGCACAGGGTCCAAGTTCTAGCAATACCATGGTTAATTTGGTGTATGTACAAGTAGGAGAGAACCCAAATCTTGAACTGAATTACGTTGACATTGAAAAATTTACAACAGGGAATTAATAAGGGCAAAAGAGAGAGAGCCTGCTAATAATCTCATCATCAAGTCTTGATCTAACCAACAGTCTGAATCAGAAACCTTTTAATAATCTCATCATCAAGTCTTGATCTAACCCAACAGTCTGAATCAGAAATATTAATGGGTCACAACTGCTTCCATGAACCCCATAAATGCAATCCCAACTATACACCTAAAGCCCGTCTCTTCTATAAGTATCCCTCGATTCCCTTTTTAGCTTTCCATCACCACAAATATCAAGTCTTGTGTACGTAGGTCTTAAAGTATAGGCACAGCTTCTTTCTCAGCTTTAATTATTACATCCCAAGATACCTTCAACAGTCAGCAATGGCCCCTGAAAAGGAGGAGGAGATCATGAAGGTGAAAATAACTGGCAAATGCCGTGTGAAGCCCAACAAGAAACTAGGAAGAAGTGAATGTCAGCTGGTCACTTTTGATCTTCCATACATAGCATTTCAGTACAACCAAAAGCTGATGGTTTACAAGGGAGATGAGTATGAGTATGAGGATAGGGTAGGGAAGTTGAAAGATGGGCTAGGAGTTGTCCTGGAAGATTTCTATCAACTGGCAGGGAAGCTAGCAAAGGATGAAGATTGGGTGTTCAGGGTAGAATATGATGACGATATGGAGGGAGTGGAGGTGTTGGAGGCCAAAGCTGAGTGGATCAGTGTGGAGGATCTAACTGTTGAGGAGGGCACCTCCACCTTGAAGGAGCTCATACCTTACAGTGGGATCTTGAACTCTGAGGGCCTCCACAGACCATTGTTGTCAGTGCAGGTAGCATTTCCTCTTTTTTTTATACATATATATAGCTAGCCATTTTATCAAAATTACGCATGTTAGTGAGTAGATAGATGGCTTTAATTCATTTCTGCTACTAATTAAGTATATGCTGATCTAATTTGGTATTAATCTATTATGGTAGATACATGTAGAAATAGAATAATTTGCAGGTACATGTTTATGATCCAGGGTAGTTTAAGAAATAGATCTATTCAATAGTAACCCTTTGTTCATACTCCTAGGACACCATTGTCATAGATTCACATCGTACTTCAAGAATTTAATGCCTTGGGCTTCCATGAAATACCATTGGGGTAGGGTGCTAAGTGTGTATAATAAAGTACCCTTGGTTATGCAAACATCCCTTTTTTTTTTTCCTCTAAACAAGTTCCAACATGTTATCTTATTCTGCAAACTACGTAGGAAGAATTATACTCTGCTCAAAAATAAAATAACTAGGGAGGATGGTATTCCATTGCTGAGGCCTGTGAGTGGAAGAGATGAAGTAAATTGCAATGGTTCTCACTGGCTTTAACATTTCAATGAAGGTCCCATTCCATAATTAATGTTCAATAACTTCCCGGCACAGCCCTATATACATCTTCCTATGCAGGAGGACTGATATTTAGCTTCTTTTTTTCTTTTTTTCTTTTTTTCTTTTTTTTTTCCTGGATGATCTGGACCATATATAAATTCGTTCTGTGGTGGGGCTAATTGCTTGCAGCTAACCAAGCTAAGAGATGGACTGGCGATGGGATTGGCCTTCAACCATGCCATCCTCGATGGGACCTCCACATGGCACTTTATGAGTTCATGGGCCCAGATATGCAGTGGGTTGCCTTCAATCTCTCTCCTACCTTTCCTGGACCGCACCAAAGTGCGAAACACTAAAGTAAAGTTCCAACTCTCTCCACCAGATCAAAATGGATCATCCACTGATGATGCCAAGCCTGTTGACCAGCCACTCAGAGAGCGAGTCTTCAAATTCTCTGAATCAGGAATTGACAAGATCAAGTCAAAAATCAACTCAAACATACCATCTGGCGGCTCAAAACCCTTCTCCACTTTTCAATCACTTGCTGTCCACATTTGGCGCCATGTGACCCAAGCACGTCAACTCAAACCTGAAGACTACACAGTTTTCACTGTCTTTGCTGACTGCCGCAAAAGGGTCGATCCCCCCATGCCGGAAAGTTACTTTGGCAACCTTATTCAGGCCATATTCACGGTGACTGCTGCCGGGTTGCTGTCGATGAACCCACCTGAATTTGGAGCCTCCATGATACAAAAAGCCATTGAAACGCATGATGCTAAAGCCATTGAAGAACGGAACAAACAGTTTGAGAGTGCACCGAAGGTATATCAGTTCAAAGATGCTGGTGTTAATTGTGTAGCTGTTGGAAGCTCACCGAGGTTTCCAGTTTATGAGGTGGATTTTGGGTGGGGAAAGCCAGAGACAGTGAGGAGTGGAATCAATAACAGGTTCGACGGGATGGTGTACTTGTATCAAGGGAAGAGTGGTGGAAGGAGTATTGACGTGGAGATTAGCTTGGAAGCCGGAGCCATGGAGAGGCTGGAGAAGGATAAGGAGTTTGTTTTGGAGGTTAATTGAATGAAATGATAGTAATGGATGGATGCAAGAGGTTTTGCTAGTAGTCGGATAACATTAATCATAAGACATATTAATTACAGATTAGACTGCCCCAATAACGTTGTTAGTGTTATCCAAGAACCGATCAAAACCTCTCTGCTGTTGCCTGAAGCTGTTGTTTGGGGTGGAGACCTTGAAGCTGGTTAATTTGTGTCTGTTTTGTCAAAGTAATTAAGTACTAGCTAGTGTATGAGACGAGTGCTGATGCTCTTAATAATAAATATTCTATAGATTGTGGTTTCTAATCATGTATTCTGTTGGCAAAACATTGCCTCACGGCATTGAATGCAAGTTTGTGTCGAGTTCCCGTGGGCTTCGGACCACTAATTAACTATTCATGCGTACCTGGAGTGGTTAGATGGCATTGAATTGCAGTGTTACATTTACCGATCCCATGCTTTTTCAGCAATTAATGGAAAGGGATTCAGATGTTGCTCAATATATATATATATATAGACACACACACACACAATTAAGCTATCTAGCTCCTCCATCCGAATTATAATATTATAATTTGGATGGAGGAGCTAGCTAGGTAGCTTAATGATGCAGTGGCCGCACGTAAATATAAATGCAGACTGCAGTCGTCACTCTAGAAGGAAGACAGGTCAGGGCATCCACGTGGTAGGTGACGAGGATTAAAAAAATATAGAGTTATTTTATTTTATTTATTAAAAGTAGAATAATATTTTTTTTTTTTTTTAGTTTAGCTTATATATAATATTTTTACATTTAGGTTAAACATGTTCCTTTAGATTATTGTGATCGTGTAGTATCAATCAAACTATAACCCCCTCCTCTTTTATTTTTGTATTTCTCTTTATTTCTTTGGATTATTTAACCTGGTATCAAAGCATGGTTTCATAGAACGAGGTTTAATCTCAAACACAGCTTTCACAAATCCAACTTCGAGAAGATATTCGTTCAGTTTTTACAATCTGATATTTTGTTTTCCTTTCTTTTGCGTTTATATTTTCTTTGTTTGTTGATTATGGTAATTGAAAGAGATGTTTTGCTTCAGTTTGTGAGTGTGAGGTTGAATGAAAAAAAAATTCATACTGGAGTTATGCGATGAGAAATTTTCTTAAGGGTAAAAGGATATAAGGATATGTTAGTGGAACTTCTGTGATACCTAGGAATACTATGAGGATTATGTTGCTTTAATAGAGGTCTGGGAAGCAAACAATGCAAAGATTATTACTTGGATTAACAATTTTGATGAGCATTCCATAAATACATAGTTAGCGAATTATGAGAAACAAAGGAGGTTTGGGATCATTTGCAAAGATTATTTAAGCAATCAAATTTTACAAAGCAGTATCAATTAGAGAATGACATATGAGCTCTTCACCTGAAAAATATGAGTATTCAAGAGTTTTATTCTGTTATGACAGATCTTTGGGATCAATTGGCTCTTAAAGAATCAATATAATTAAAGGCATGTGGTGCCTATATTGCTCGTAGAGAGCAGCAATGACTGACACAATTTTTAATAGCATTTGACAGTGATTTTGAAGGACTTAAAGGTTTAATTTTGCACCGTTCTCCACTACCTTCTGTTAACTCAGTTGTCAGTGAGTTATTGGCTGAAGAAATACGTTCTCAGTCTTATTCTGAAAATAAAATTCTTTCCACTTCTAATCCTTTTGTGTTAACAGTACATTTAAAGTCATTCTCTAATAATCAAAATAAGCCTTACACAAGGGTTGCCTTCGACGAGTGTAGCTTTTGTAAGCAAAAAAGATCATTTGAAGGCTTAGTGTCCTAAATTGAGACAACATAATCAAGTTTGGCAACCAGTCATAATCTAATGCTCATAGACCACCTCAGGGCTATAAACTATCACACCACAATACTGCAACAATAGTTTCATTAGGTCTTTTCACCAATTCTAGCACTTCGGCTGAGCAATTTCAAAAGTTTCTCTCCTTACAACCACAAGCTATGTCTGTTTCTTCTTCCATAAGTCAGTTGCTTCATAGTTCTTCAGGTATGCCACATTTTGAATGGGTCTTAGACTCTGATGCTTCACATCATGTCTCCAGATTCTTCATCTTTTCTTTTTGTGTCCCTTTCGCTTTCTATTCCTGTCATGACTGCTGATGACACTTTATGCTCTTAACAAATGTTGGTTTTGTTGTCACACCTCACTTGTCTCTCCCTAATATTTATCTTATTTCGGAACTCACATTGAATATTGTTTTTATTGGACAATTATGTGATTCTAGTGATTATTTAGTCATTTTTTCCTTTTCTTTTTGTCATGTATAAGATCTGCAGTCTCAAAAGCTGATTGTGACAGACTTTAGGAAGAAAAGACTATATATTATGGATGAGTTAAAAGTGTCAGTTAATACTACTACTGCTACTAGTGTTGATTTGTTCTCTTTTTATTTGAGTCATTCTTCTAGTTTTGTTTATGGTATTCTTGTTTAGGTCATGTTTTGTCTTCTCGTTTGAGGTTTTTGACATCCACATGAGCTTTAAAAAATTTGCAAACTTGTGATATTTTTTATTATAATGGATGTAAACTAGCAAAATTTTTCACTTTACCTTTCAATTGAAGTATTTATATTCCTTCTTCTTCATTTGATTCTATTCATTATGATATATGGGTACCTTTTCTTGTTGCCATAAAAAAAGGGTCTCGATATTATATTTCTTTTATTCATGATCACACTTATTATTGTTGGGTTTGTTTAATGAAACATCGTTCTGAATTCTTTGAGATATATACAACATTTTGAACTCTTGTCAAAACTCAACATTATGCTGTTATCAAATGTGTTACATGTGATTTGGGTGGAGATCATGCCTCTAATAAATTTTGTGAGTTGTTTGCCTAAGATGGAACCATTCACCAAACTTCATGTATAGATACTCTTGAGCAAAATAGCGTTGCTAAAAGAAAACATAATCACATTGTTGAAACTGTTTTGTTTTTTCTTGTTCTCTGAATCTGTTCCTAATATGTTTTGGGAAGAAGTTATCTTTATTGCTACATGTTTGATTAATACAATTTTATCTTCTCATATTTCATGTTTTTCTCCTTTTGAAAAGTTGTATAGGTATGCCCCTGACTATTTATTCATATAGTTTTTTTTTATGAGGATTCTGATAGTTTATCATCTTTAGTTCCTTATACTTTATATACATCTTCTCATGTTCGACTAATTCGTATTAATCATTCTACAAGTACCAACACTTTACTCTCAAGTACACCTAAAGCTCTCTCGTCTTCTATAGTCCCTCAAGCTCCATCTGGGATCTTACTTTATATCGTATTATTATTGTAAGCTTGGTATATCTCACTATTACTCGTCTAGATATTACATTTGTTGTTCATGTTGTTGGTCAGTTTCTTGCTTCTCTTACTACCATTTATTGGGCAATTGTTCTTTGTATTTTACAATATCTTCTGGGTACTGTCTCTTAAAGTCTTTTACTTTCATCCACTTTTTCCTTGTAGTTGCGTGCATACTCTGATGTTGATTATGACAGTGATCCCACATATCGCAAATCTTTTACTGGTTTCTGTATCTTTTTATGTGATTCTCTTATTTCTTGAAAGAGCAAGAAACAATTTATTGTTTCTCAATCTTTAACCAAAACAGAATATCGTGCTATGACATCTACTATCAAAGAGATTGTTTAGTTACGTTGGTTAGTTACAGATATAAGAGTTTCTTTTTCTCATCTCATTCTCATGTATTATGACAAACCAGAGTTCTATTTAGATTGCCGACAACTCATTTTTTTCATGAACAAACTAAGCACATTAAGATCAATTCTCATCTTACTCGTCATCATCTCAAGCCTGACACCATTACTTTGCCTTTTGTTTATTCTTCTTTGTAGATTGTAGATTTCTTTACCAAGTCACATTTTATTTCCTGCTTTTGTTTTCTAGTTAGTAAACTTTTGATGCTTGTAGCTGCCATATTTTGAGAGGAGATGCTAAGAAAAATAGGGTTATTTTGTTTTATTTATTAAGGGTTGTCATAACCTAATTTTTGAATTTAAAATAAATAAATAATAAGATAAAAAATGAATGAATAAAAAATATTTGAGAACTGGGTTAAGACAATACAAATTTGAAGTTTGAGGATTGAATTATAATTTGGGAGTTAATTTGGTCAAAAATTAAAAGAATGGGATGTATGGAGACTTAATTGAACTTGAAATTGTTTAATTAGTGAAATTAGAGACTCAATTGTTAAATGTCAAAAGTTCAGAGGCCAAATTCAAAATAGTCATTTCGGGTGAAAACGATGTCGTTTTCAACGCACACTGTTCATCATCTCCTCACCCTGAAGACCGATTCAACATGAAGAAATGACACCAAAATCGGACCACGTCTCCTGTCTACGATCTTGTTTTCTAGATCGATTAATAATCCTGCAAGAGCAGGACTGTCAACGGCTTCATTTACGGGCAGAAATGGCACCAAACTCGGACCACGTCTCTTGCCTATGATCCCATTTCTAGATCGATTAACAGTCCTGCAAGAGCAGGACTATTAACGACTTCACTCTCTCTGGCCTTATAAAAGGCCAGAGAAAGATGAGTAGGGGGGACCAAAAATGAAAGAATAGATAGAGAATATAGAGAGAGAGACCGGAGAGCAAAAAAGACAGGGAAGAACTAGAAAAGGGAATGAACCAAGGGACGAAGAGAAAACTGAGAGAACCCGGGGGGAAGGAAACATAGGTAGAAATCCAGGGGAGAGCAAGAAAAAAAAACAAGCAGAAAAAGAAGAACCACGCAGAATCAAAGACCACTAAGAACCGAAATCACCATCGTCTTCGTTCCTTCAACTCAAGAACTAGGGCGACAAAATATAAAACTAGAAGCAAAGGAGACGCAAACCAATAGAAAAACACCAGCGAACGAAAACGCAAAGATAAGAACCGGCATTGACCATCGTCTTCACAGTCAACCAAGTAAGTTTTTTTTTTTGTCTCTTCCCGCTTTGCCTCCTTCTTCATTTTAATTCACATTAGACTATTCAAGTGAATTTTAATTCACTGAACACTGTAGCAACAAGCAGTGAATTAGCGCACACGTGCTGCTTTGCCCAGCCCGGTCACTGGTTTGGGCAATGATCGGGCCAGGTCATCTGGGTCCAGCCTAGTCCTTACGGGCTGGCTTAGATCCAGTCCCAAAAAAAAATTCCAAAAAGAATCATGGATCCTTTTGAATTTATTTGTAGGTCCATCATATTTTTTTTAGTTATTTCACTGTATAATTAATCTATGATTTTTTACTGTGAAATGCAAATCTGGTGTATTATATGTTTTTTTCTTAGAGAAAAATAAACAAACAAAAATATGCATGCACTGATTTAAATTTATTTTATTGGTTTATTCACTAACGTTAGAGTCAGGAATATCATACGTTTTGTTTTTTTTGCTACGTAATATTTACCAACGCTGGAGTTGGAAGTATCTGTAATTGAATATTCACTGACGCTAGAGTTACGAATATTACAATCAAACTATCATAGCATAAACTAACAAACTTTTAGCAATTTAAGACAAAACCAGCAATGCAGCCTGCCTCAGGCAGGACATTTAAGGGATGATAATATCTTCCCCTTCACGTAACCAGTTTCGTATCATAGAATCTCTATTGATCAATTAGAGTTCTTAATGACCATAATATTATGTGACAACTCCTTAAACAAGACCTTTCTATATCAAAGAACAAGATGCTAGAATGTGTTCTTTTCAATGATTTTTTTAGGGCCGCCACGGTGTTCAATGCGAAAGAGTAGATTAATATTTTTATTTTTTTTTTAGTTTATTCTATATATAATTTCTTTCTATTTAGGTTCAATTTAATATTTCATATTATTGTGATTATGCATATCAATAAAACCATTTTTTTTTTTGTATATTTTTTTTAATTGTTTAAGAATGTGGACAACAGGGAAAGCATGGAGAGAGTTGTATGCGCAA
>Ga0307517_10012744_pt1 | contig 11498 bp, 9 predicted proteins | sample 23_EM_MG_FD_194515 | JGI IMG/M metagenome (GOLD analysis project Ga0307517, IMG submission 194515) | Populus trichocarpa ectomycorrhiza microbial communities from riparian zone in the Pacific Northwest, United States - 23_EM | ecosystem: Host-associated > Plants > Roots > Unclassified | place... | reverse complement strand
GCCGTGTGAGTTTATGATATGATCCATGTTCTTCTTTCTTTGTAATAATATCATGTGGTTCTGTGTCCTTTATTGTTGCTTCTGTTTACCTTAGGCGTAGGTCATATGTACCTATTTGGATGACGTACGAATAAGAGACTGTGTCCTTCAAATCCTTGTGATCATTTTGAGTTCTCTATGTATCTTTGTTAATTTCTGCTTTTCCTTTTTTATTTTCATGTTTAGAAAATTTCTTTTCGAGACATCTAATTCAGATAATCAAATGGCTAAAAGAGGTTCTCAGCTTTGGTACTTCATATGCTGTTATTTGAAATTTATGTGCAACTATATATGAAAATGAAAGGTTAGGTGGCTGCAAGAGTTTTCCACGGGAAATTGAGAATTCATACACAAAGACAGTCAACAAGAGCATGACGAACGAAAAAGGCGTAGGATTAAAATAATTTATCAACTTGATTAGATTAAGGATTCAAAATATTTGAGATTGATAATCGAGATAAGATTAAGAGATTTTTACTTGGATTCGTCACTCTCAAAGTTATGACTTCTAAGCATCACTCTCAAAGTTACTTCTTCATTGTGCATGTTTAAAAAAAAACCAGTAAATAAATTCAGTATGTTTGGCCATGTTCCAAAGAGAGTGAAATGAAAACAAAATCACAAGTAGCTTCTCCACTTTCACACCGACGCATAAACATTTTCACCTATGCAACACTTCTCCCGTTGGATATTCGATTAATTTTTTTATTCTAACAATCTGACCTATTCACTCTAGTTAAAGTAGCTAGTAGCCAATACCTATACATATTAGGCCAAAATAACATGTGGCTAGCAAAAAGTCTCATTTAATAGATTTAAGGACTCTCAGATGCTTAAGTAAGTATATTTTTAAATAGAAAAGACAATAATATTTTAGAGAGAAATATTCTGAAAAATATATATGCAGAAAATAAAGATTATGAACCTAAAACTTGAAGGATTCACAGGGTATTTATAGCTCATAAATCTTGTCATTTCATGAAGACAAGGGACTGAATTGTTATTTTGCCCTGTTAGCATTTAACAAGGGATGAATATCCCTTACAATTATTAATGGGGGATGAATATCCCTTACATATCATTAATGCTAATGAGAATGTGGTACGTCCTTATGAGACTTTTATAAACCTAGGGGTGTTGAAAGATGAATATTTTTTACCTCAACATTTTATCTTAAGGATTATAAGAATAAACAAACAAAGTTTTGTAGCCCAATAAGGGGCCTAGAAAGATTGTCAGCTTTGTATCCTTTTATGCTTAATGCGTAGCTAAGCGTAGATATGTTGGGTCACCACCCTGTCTCTAACACCTTTCAATCATGAGCTTCTTGAGCAAACAAATCATATATAAAATATGTGAATCCATTAGAAGAAAATGGGAATAAAAATGTTTAGCATAAGGTTGACTTGGTATGGAAAATGAGAGATGAGAGAAAAAAGGGAAATAAAAAACAAGTCACTGAGGATAAACTAGAGCTTTTTTTTTTACACCACCAACACCATCAGAAAAAACTTAACGAGATGATCGAAACATCTTAGAAGACAAGCAAAAATAGCTAGAGGGGGTTGCACGCGCCACCTAAAAAAGACGATGTGTCCATTCACCTAGCTCATGCAGTGCACGTGTCAAGCATAAAAAAGATATCAATGGTTGTTAAGGCTTTGACCCAAACAACCACTCACCTTTTGTGTGGCTGCTTTAGCCAAAGCACAAATAGACACCCACCTTTTTAACCATTCATTCTTGGCTTAAATGGCCACCCACCCGAGGTAAGATGATATAACCAAAATCTATAAATACATTGGATCACCAGGTAAATAAGACAGGTTCTTATAAGTCATAATTTTCTCAAACTCAACACTTCTTTACACTTAAATTTTCTCTTAATCTTCTTGTATGTTATTTTTCTCATACACTTACTAAGTTAAGCATTGAAAAATTCCTCATTCCAAGAGGGACTTATTTTTTTAAAGATAATCAAGCTTATATTCAAGCCCACACATCTTGGTATAGAATCGTAGCCCATGAAAATCTTTTTTTTTTTATGAGAAGTTTTTCAAGACTTTATCAATGGCACTGTATGTGGGAAACAAAATAAAAAACTAGTTCTTGTCCTTCACTCCTCATGAAAAATACCTTTCATAACTAATGAATCTCTAGGACAAGGGAGAATAATTGATCTCCCTACCACAGGGACTCCAATCCTATTAGGTCTCCAACAACTCTCCCAACAAATACAAGTGGAGTCTATAAGATACGGACTAGTCCACTAATACAAAGAATCTATTAGAGGTATTAATTGGGCCAATCATAAGGTCAAGGAGTTAAATGAGACATTAAATGGGCGTGTTCAGCTTATTTAGGACAACAATGACTTTAAAGAGGCTATAACACATATGGGTCAGCCCATAATCAATCTAATTCAAGTGCAAGAAAGGCCCAATTCTTCCATAACATTGGCTTAGGGTTGGCATCATGATGACAACCTTGTTTGAACAATTAATCCTAACATTACAAGGATATTTTGGCAAAAAAAAATTAGGAGTTTTCATATTCTACAAGGAAACTAAAGGGCATCAGCTATTACAATGATTTCCAAGCTTATTTAGGAGAGTTAAAGGTGGTTTTGGACCTATTTTTTCTAATGCATAATTTTACGCAAACAAGTATAATTTCTAATCTGACGTTGGATCAAACTAAAATTTTACAGAAGTTTCTAAAGGTCTTATTTTATATACGGTTAGAATTTCAGGTCAATCTAACATTGAAAAGGTCTTAAAATAAGGTCTAGAATCTACTGTATGAAACTTATATTAGTTTCCTTGTTGATTTAGGATTTTTTTTCTTGTTTTATTTAGAACTATTTTATTATTTTTCCATAATTATTTAGGATGTTTTTTTACCTGTTATAAATAAGGTTATTTAGCTTGTATTTAGGGTTTTTTTTTATAAACTTTGATTTTAAAATAATATTGCTTGTATGTGAGAGGTATTCTCGCATTCTTTGGTTCTCTAAAGAACTAATTTGACTTATCAAAGAATAACTATTTTTATGGCATATTCATTATACTTTCTGTTTGTGAATTTGTATTTATTGGGTAGAGGTCTATTCTAATAGTGTTGGTGCTTTAGTTCAAATAATCTTTGTGTCACACTCCTATCAAACCTAATTCTTTAGCTTTTCAGGATTTGTTTCCTAATGACTATAATACTAGGTGGCATCTCCTAAACCCCATAATCATAACTTTATGATTAAACCCAAAGCCCCATTTAATTTTCAAGAGGCAGCACTGCCACGCAACGCAGTGCATGTCATGATAGGATGATGACTCCACTGTGGAAGCCTTGTTTGGTTAGACTGAGCTTTGCTTGATTGATTGTTTGCTTATTTATTTTGGTCTGTTTAATTTTAGCATATTTTTCTTTTACTGCTCTAACATGTATTTTATATACTACTCATACATAAGTACATCGAGTATGGAATAATGCCTTCACACATCTTGATTTTTGAACAAATCCAATTCAAGGTTAGGTGGGGAGTAACGATCTTTCTCATAACTTTCAGTCGAGGTTTAGATTCGTAAAACATTCAACTAAGAGCTAAGTGTTTACTTAGTAATGGCAATCACACTGTGCCCCAACCATTTAATGTAAACACCTATATTGCCTTTATGAAAGGTAGTCACTGGTAGATCATGAACCTTTTTTGAGACCAGGTAGAAAGCTTACCCCTCATATATTAGCCTAGAACCTTCCCTTAGGGTATGAACTCCTTAATAATTCATTTTTTGCAAACCTGATTAAAATTCTAAACTCTGCAAGATTTCTGAGCTAAGACCATGACTTCTATAACCTTTTCTGAGTATGGGAAAAGATCTGAGATGATGTAATTAGTAGAAGGGTCGCCTAAGGACTGAGGTTGGGGAATAAATGCATTTGACCAAAGTACATTACTCTATAGACAACATAAAGAAGCTTATGTCAGTCTTGAGGTATGTGGATGAAACTTTGTTTGAGAGAAAGTATGAGAGAATTTCCCACATGATAAGGATCTTTTATTCAGAATTCAGTAGTCAAGGCTTTAATGCATTTCTGAAATCCGGGTTATGGATGTTTCAGCTTTAGAGATGTTGACATGACCCCCACCATTGAAAAATATGCTTAGATATTAAATTTCCCAAATGATCCTCACAAAGTGTATTCCACAAAAGAATTGAGAATACAACTGTCGAGGTCACAAAATTATTATGTATAGATCAAGTTGACCAGTACAGGATGTCTAATGGAGGATTTAAATGGAAGTTGATTGAGAATAAGCTGAAGACATATAAAGCAAAGGGAAAGAAGGGTGAAGAGAAATACCAGGCAGTTGTTTTTTCCATCTTCAAGTTAGTTTTGTTTCCTTCAGAAGCTATTAGGATGATCGGTATTGAAACTGCCAATGCCTTCGTTGAATATGAATGGACAGAATAACCCCACCTCAACTATCTTGGCTGAAGCTTTATTGTCCTTAAATCATTATAGACTGTATAAAAAAGGAGCAATACGATGTTGTATTCCTCTGTTATTTATATAGATAATCGGTCACTTGGAGACATCAAGAGAAGTTTTCAATAATTTATGGTGGTTTAACATGAGACCACTTGGGCTGATTTTAAGTGAAGAATGGAATGACCTAGATGAGAAGGTAGGTATGGTAAACAAAATACTAAGCACTCCCTTAGAGTAATTTTAGGTGGAAAAGCTTCTTGGGTGGGCAGTCTGTCTTATCTTATGAGTTGTAGTGACAAAGCATAGGTCTCGTTGATTGGCCTAACTGGTTATATCAGCTATTCACCCTCGCTGGTAGTTAGGCAGTTTAGAGGCACACAGTACGTACCGAGAACCTGGGGGTAGCCGAGTATACTGGTTTATTCAAGGAGGGTAATTCTTTAGTCAAGCTACACGCCATCAGATGTGATTGGGGACAACTTATTTTAGTCCTCAAGGAGGAGCAATAAAAAGAATCATCAGCCAGCCCTGTCTACTTAATATGAAGGAGTGGTGAATTATCCAGGGTACTCGAAGGAATGATAATGTAAAGCCAAAATGCAGTCATCAAGGAAAGCACACTCACCACTATGGAACCCAAAAGAAAAAGGGTAAATAATGAAGAAAATTTGCAAAATGAGTTTGATAGGTTGAGGATTGAGCTGGGTAACTGCAAGAGTCAGCAGAATTTCTTAGAAAAACAGCTTTTGCAAGAAGAAAAGATGAAGACCTTCATGAACCAACAGTTAAGAGAAAAGGATGAACATATAGCTGAATTGATACAAGATTTATTGCAAGAAAAGAACTTCCAGTCTAAGGAAATTATGTGTGGAATCCGAGAATAGTTGGAAGAAAGAATAGCCAAATATGACAATATGGTAAATAAGCATGTGATGCTAGAAAAAAAAGCTGTTGACTCTGGAAAAAACCTTTGAAAGCAGAAGATATGCTAACAATGAGTTAATAGCCTATTTGAAAAAAAAAGAGATCACAACAGAATGAGGCTAGAGGTCGAAAAAAAGAATAACATATTGGCTCATCTTACTATTGAAGAAAAAAAACTTAAGAGCTCAATACATAGTCCAAACTGATGATAAAAGAGAAGTAAGAAGGGCAGTTGAGTCGTATATGAGGGAATACCTGAGTAAAGCAAATGACTTGAGAGACCGAGTTTTTACAATCCAATCTGAGTTGGAATTCTGAGAAGAAGAGGTGAAGAAAATGAAAGAGCAATTCGAGGAGTGGCATGAAAACATCAATAGCTTCGATATACAATTAAATACGAAGATAGTTATACTTGATATCGAGAAAGAAGGACTTTAAAGGGTTAGAAACCAAATCCAGCAGCTAGAGAAGGAATTAATTTGGGTTAAATTAAAAGATTTAATTCTTATAAGGACTTAATTGGTCAAACTAATTTTATTAGGAACTTAATTGGTGAAAAATTAAGTTTGAGAGCCTAATTTGGGCTTAATCAGAAAGATTGAAATTTTGAGGGTCAAACTTATTTTTTACGAAGTCAATTGATTGAAATGAGGGACAACATTGCAAGAAAATGAAAGTTTAGGGTCAATTAAGGGTTAAATCAAAGAGGTTCATAACTAAAGGACCTTTTTTAAAAAGGCGTTAAACTTCGGGGACTCAATTCGTTTGAAAACATGGGTGAAATTGAAGTGAATTGAAAGTTTAATGGTCAATTGAGGGTTAATTTGCATAAATCCAAAATCAAAGACCAAAATGAAAAGGCACTGAAATTCAATGTTGGTATTGGAGTTCGGTAAGTGTAAAATCGCATAAAATTAAAAGTTCGAGGTCAATTAGGGATGCAATTAAAAGAAAAAAAGTTAAAGGACTAATTTGAACTTTAGTCTAGTCCTTAATTAAAATTCTAAGAAAATCAAAACGGCGTCATTTCACTTAAATAAAACAGTGTGTTTTGACCAAAACGGTTTATTTTGGTATAAAACGACGTTGTTTTGACAGCATGGGAACAAAAAAAGAGACGTCAGATGACTTATTATCTGGCTACTATTCATCATGTTTAACCTTTCATACCAAAAAAGCTGTTTGGGTGGTTAGTTTTTTAGAGCATTTAATGCTTCGGCTTTCCACCAAATCGGACAAACCATACACCATTATGATGGCCTAACATTGTACTACACCACAACATAATTCTTCCTAACTGATTGCCTCTATAGTTGTCGTGATGTCACCCCAAAAAGGCTAACCTGATTAGCCAATAGCAGCCGAATTTAACAACTCATTATAATGACTTTGTGCAAACAATTGAGATCCTTCCCGATTGAATCAATGTCCAAGATTGGTCCCTAATAAAGACAAGATGTCCCCCAATAGCAGCCGAATTTAACAACTCATTATAATGACTTTGTGCAAACAATTGAGATCCTTCCCGATTGAATCAATGGCCAAGATTGGTCCCTAATAAAGACAAGATGTCCCTCTTTCCCCCTATAAATAGAAGTGGATTTTGGTCATTAAGGAGCAAGAGAGAAGAGTACAAAGTGAGCAAAAAACTAGTTTTTTTAGCATTTTCAACATTGTTTTCTCTTCGCCACCACTGCAATCGTCTTCTCCATCGTGAATCCCAGTAGCTTCAACCTCTACGTCATGATCAACAGTAGCCCAACACCCTTGCAACTCCATCTTCTCACCGGCAATAGGGTAATCTCACTAATGCCCAATCTCTTCTTCTAGCAGTGTTGGCCATTTCAAACCAGCCTTTCCACCGCTAGCTTCTCCACTAACAGCTCCAACGTGAGCCGCTAGCAACAACCCATTCATCCCAGGTAAGTTTCTTCGTCCTTCCACCCTTGTATTTTCATGCCTGCATGCAGGACATGAATTAATTCACATCCTGCAAGTGCTGGCGAGGCTAGACTCGTTTCAGCCCAGTCCACATGGTTGGGCTGAGTCCAGCCCATTTAAAAAATAAATAAAAAAGAAGAAAGGATTATTAAGCCTTCAGTCGGCCCAAAGATATACTAATAAAAACTTGGTTCAGCAGTAATCCCCCAGTCTTTGCGATATAATAATATGCAATGACTTTAATTAATCTCTCAGTTCAGGTAGAGCACTGAGTTTTGCTCATATAAAAACGGGGGAAAGCCAGGAAAAGTGTAGAGAAATATGAATCTAGACTAAAATAAAATCTTTCATATACAAAAGACTAAGAATTTGTACTTCGAAAATTTTTAAAAGATTGAGGGTACCATGCCCATCATCTTTACAAATTCCTAAGTGGTTATGTGGAATCCAATAAGGGTGAACCTATACTTGTAAACTCTTAAGTGATTATAGGTTCTTAGTGAGTGGGAGCTTGTAGCTTTCCCAACATTTTCATGGAGCTTAAAATCCCTCTACTAAAAAGTGGTCATCATGATCTTTTTTTTTTTTTGGACATGAGAGCCACCCATTAAGAGTGGTGATTACATGATGTTGCTATTTGTATTAAGGGGACTAATTACATCCATCCATTGGAGATTGGTGCATATAGCATTAGGAAGATTACATTTATCCCTTGGAGATGGTGCATACAACACTAGGGAGATTACATATATCTCTTTCCTAAGAGACGTTTTGAGGGGCCTTTAGCTATCACCTAGAGAGAATAAATAGTCATTTTGAATAAGTCATTCATATTTAAGAAACTTATATTTTTTCAAGGATTATACATATTGAGGTGATCTAAGAGATAGGTATGAGAGAGGTTTTTAGGAGGAAACATATATTGGAGGTGGCATTAAGATGTTTGCTTTGAATACCCTGATTACTTCACTTGGAAGATCATTTACACTAGTTGTTCTTGTAAACACAAGGAGGTTCATGTCTAGTAAACTAGCCTCTTTAATCCGTATGTGATTTTCCATGAATTGCTTCACTTTGGACAAGCTTCTATCTGGTAAGGCATAAAGTTTTCTCTAAAGGGCATGTTCCCTTACTCCTCTTATCAAGGCTTCTAAGGCTACTGACTCAATTAATTATTGCATCTTAAGCATCTCCTCGTTGAATCTCTTCAAATATACTTGTGTGGTTTTGTCCTCTTGTTGCATAACACTAAAAAGCTTTTTGAAGTTTTTCTTGGCAGTTATGCTGGTACTAAAGTGGGCCACTAGCTTGGTGTGGGGGTTACTAAACCCTTCAATAGAGTTTGGTTTTAGGTTGTTATACCAAGCACGCACAGATCCTTTAAAGGTTGTAGGGAATATCATGCACATTGAGTCACTATCTTGTATGATCGATTCCAAGCTACTATGCACATTTTGCACATGCTCTCTTGGGTCGGTCAAGCCATCATAGTTGTCCAAACTCATTTTCATGAAAAAGTAGTCCTTAAGGAGTTGAGTGTAGAATATATGTTTGGAAAATGGAGAAACTCTCCTCTGATGGGGGTTATAAACATTACCCTAGGTATGCACATGCACAAATTGTCTTCTAGTACTTTGTCTGTTGGGCTCTTAGAAGCCCGAAGAGCTTGGCGTAGAACGACGGTGATTGGTGTCCATCCCATAGTAACTAGGGGGAGTACGTTCAGAGTATTTGTTTTGTGCATGGATGTGACAATGGAGTGAGTGATCCCTTGAGAAACTTTCATAAATGCCATTATGTCTAGTCTCATCTAAGTAGTGTAATCATCTACAGGCTCTTGGTGCAACTGGTGGCCCTTGCGTTAAGGCATTATGTGTTGTTATGGGTTTTAAAACTTGCTAGGGTGAGATCTAATTTTGCCCTTCGGTTATCAACGCGGCCCAGGAGAGATGCTCTGAAAATATAAATGCAATAAAGAATAAAGATTGTGAACCTTTTTTATGAAGGTCTCATGGTGTATTTATAGCCCATGAGTATTATCCTTTTGTGAAGCGGAGGGTCTGAAGTGTAATTTTACTTTAATAGCTTTTAATGAGGGATAAATATCCCTTACATCTATATTGAGGTTTGATGGAAATATGATTGGTCCCTAAAGGACTTTTATACACCTAAAAGATGTAGGGAGATTATGGTCCAAGACGTCAAATGTAGCTGAGCTCATGGAAGCTAAGCTCTTTCCCTAGACTAGACCTAAGGGAGGCGGGTTCTTCCCTTGGTGAGCCTAAGGGAGGCTGGGTTCGTCCCTTGGGTAAGTCTAAAGAAGGAGGGTAATCTCCTTGGGCGTGCCCTAGGAAGGATGTTCATTCCCTTCGGTGTGCCCTAGGGAGGATGGTCTGGTCATCCCCTTTAAGTGTACCCGGGGAGAATGGTCATTCCTTGGGTGTGGCATACCTACGGAGGATGCTTATTCTCTTGGGTGTAGTTAGGGCTTAGCACACTACCACGCTCAATCGTGGCTATGTTTGGCTTGTGCCAGACCCAGAGTGCCTTCACCAAGGTGTGCTTATGTTCCAGAAAATTTATATTTGTAAATCTTTCTTGATCTTGCATTTTATCGTTTTTTTTATAAAGATATACTTACAAAACAATTACGCATATAAAAATTTCTATACATTTGAGAATCGATTGGTCAGCACTGTTGTTGAACGTGAAGCAATCATCAACCTAAAGTCCAACACCAAGATAGTTGAGATTGCCAACATGATGCCATCTATTCCAAGGTACTACTTTGGCTTCAAAGATTTCTTCGTTGTGCTATCAAAAGAAAAGCGATCCAGGCTTCTCATAGGTAAGTAAATTAGTGTTGGCCTTATTAAACTATTTTCATTTTTAGTGATTTTATCATGTTGAAAAATCTATGGACAACACTTCTCTGTGTCGCGTCGCAGATGTTATTGGATGGGTGAAAGCCATGCAACCCCTTGAAAAAATATTGGTTAGTGGACAAAGATTACTAGACAAACGCGAGTTCGTTCTTGATAATCTAAGGTCCTATAATTTCTAATACTTTAGGCCACTTTCAAATTCATATCAATTTCAGGGGAGAAGATATTCGCGTTTTGACCAAGATGCCTGATTAGTACGTAAAAGTGCATTTTTATCAAGGTTTTATATCATCATTTTGCACTTGAAGTATCAATAACTCCTTAACTAAAGCATGTTTTATAATAACAAGTCTGATACTATAAGATACCTTTAATTTATGGTAAATGGTCATCTTAAATGCAGGCCTATCACATAAATCAAAGGATTGATTGATGAGTTCAACTACTAAAATTGAGAAGACAAAGAGAGGGTTAAGCTTAGAAAAGAGATGTTGATTCAGTCCAAACTAGAACATTGTTCAGTCATTGGATCATATCTGGAGTTGTAGATCTTCGATTTCAATTTGATTTATATGGCTAGAAAGCTAAGACATAAGCCTAAAACATTCATGGGAGTGAAAGACTCAATCCTGCTGTTTGGAAGTCCAAATCTTAGCAACAACGAAGAAGTCGGAATCTGTCCTGCAACCCAGATATTGTTCAGTGTTCAACCCATATCTCGAGTTCTAGAAGTCCAAATGCACTGATTCGTTTTTTGTTGGAAAGCTGAGACAATGTCCTAGAACTTTCATGCGGACAATCTGTTCAAATTCTGACATTAGCAATGACGTTTTGTTCAGACAAGAAGATAAGGATTGTCACTAAGTCAAGATGTGGCCACCCACTCAACAATTAGTCATCAAATCAATAGTTCCAAATTTTGGCCTATAAAAGGAGGCATTTGCCATGTATTTAGGCATCTTGGTTTTCAGATCAAAATCATGTTCTTGCTCTCTCTCTTTATATTTTTGTAATGCTTAAGTTTTGTTTATATTAATCTCTTGTTTATGCTTTTCATTTCCTTTTCTTTACTTAGTTAACTTATATCTTATTATTCTTATCTTGTTTATTTATGTTTCTCTTCTTCATTATGTTTAGCTAAGTTTATTATGTCAAGGTGAAAAGGTTACACTAATGGTGTAAGAATAAGTATAGTATAAACTCAACATGGACTTTAAT
>Ga0307517_10012743_pt1 | contig 11498 bp, 15 predicted proteins | sample 23_EM_MG_FD_194515 | JGI IMG/M metagenome (GOLD analysis project Ga0307517, IMG submission 194515) | Populus trichocarpa ectomycorrhiza microbial communities from riparian zone in the Pacific Northwest, United States - 23_EM | ecosystem: Host-associated > Plants > Roots > Unclassified | place... | reverse complement strand
TCGGTACCAGAGTTTGTTGGCGAGTAATTCGACCGCTGCAGCAGTGTTAACACGACGCAACGAACCAATGAAGGAGCAAGAAATGGATTGTAGGATCACCTGTTAGTGAGGATGTAGGTGTCTTCACAAACGACATCGTGGATGGGATAAGACCTCGAGGGGTCGAGTGACGATCGGACTCCTAGGAGGTGACCGGCATTCCGGCAGAGCTCGAGATACGTGAGGAAATTCCAGGAAATTTTCATTCCAAACGCTCACAAGACCGTAAAGCGAGTAGTTGAATGATAGTGGTGAAAATAGAGGGGTTATTTGAAAGGGGGGCGTGCAACCCATCCGCATATCTACTAAGAACTGCCGGCTGACCGCTTACATATATGTCTCCCGCAACCTACGCACAATATACTCCTCTGTCGTGACCGGATCGTACTTCCTGGGGTTCCCAGGTCCGAAACAATGCGGCAAGCATGAGATTTCCGCGTTAAAGTTCGGGTTACAGAAGAAGGCTATCGATTGACGCTTAGGAGTGACGGCCTCGAACTCGTTGAGTAGTTGAGAAGGAGGGGCGACAACGCGGTGGAGGGTCGAACGTAAGACGTCGTTGCTCCAACGAGCGAGAAGATCGGCAACATTGACGACGATGGTTCCGGGCTACAGAGAGAATATTCGAATAGGGGTGAATCATCTTGCAGACTCGCGGAGAAAGAAAACGGGGGATGCTCACAATTGGGGGTGCCGGCATGAACTGCTTCGTGGTGGGGTTTTGGACTTGGAGCCCGCCAACCTAGAGGAGCATATGAGTGTTTTGTCCATCGTTCGGGCAAGCCCGTTGCTTACGGAGTCCTGGAAAAGTAAAGTTAAAGTGCCTGGGGACAACCATCAGGACCTTATACACTCAAGCAACAGACTTGGGTGATGGGCTCACCGTAATCCGTATGAGCACCGGCACGAGATTGACCATCCCCGCGTAGTATATCGGACTTAATGGCCGGGTAGTTTAACAGACGCAGGTTATGATCCTGCGCACTAATTTTGTCTTGGAAGAAGTTTTCTTGTAAATCAAGTCCGAGAGCGATGGCCCGCATCACACGGACGTGTAATTCGTGACATGTCTTTCAGAAAGGTTCTCAATTTGAGGAAATAGTGAACCGATAGAACGGGGGAACTCACCTGGTAGAAACCAAGCATAAATTTCCTGAACTCGGGCACGTCCGGCTCCTGAGGCCACATGTTCTTCCACGTACTATCCCAGTCACGACCAATTTCCATCGTCTCCTTGTAGTCCGGAGCTGACGCTCGAAGTCGTGCGATTTCCGCTTCATCTTGCGAGTTGGTCACGCGTTCCCGCCCCGGTTGCACGTAGCCACGGTTCGAACGGGGGTCCTCCCACGCGAGTGCTTGCTAATGAAACGACACAGTAAACAAGCTTGGATTAATGACGAGTCTCCTGTAGTAGGTAATGACCGCATGCTGACCTTTTTCTCGTGTGGGAGTCCGAAAAATTCATCGCTCTAAACACATTCCGCTGAGCAACCACCTCCACGAGAACCGGACGACGCACCCTCTTGAAAGCTTCTCGCACAAGCCGGTCGCTAATGCCGTGGTTCCCCAAGTACACGAAACCCACGCTTTTGAAGCCGTCAACAACCTGGCGGGCAGTTTCGCGTCTTTGGTCGAATGATAAAGAGCCGAAGTTTGCAAAGTCGATCACCGGGATTCCGGAGGTGTCCACGTTGCCGTTAAACACGGTACCCAGCGACCGTGACGCGACAGGTGGGCGGAACAAAGCTCTAGAGACAGCAGCTCTCGCGCAGGACAACATCGTTCTTGGAAAGTTTTTGGGGGGGAGTCAAGTTGTTATCACGGACGGCGTTTACGTTCAGCGCCCGGCGAGTAGTGGATTGATCTGCGATCACGCGTGCCTGGCCACATCCCCATTTGCAAGTTCCTCCGCGGAAGAGTCGCGTAGCTACTGGGTTATGCGATGGACTCAATCTCGAGTTTTCCCTACAAAACCGCTGCCCGACGCGGTTATCGGCAGACAAATTACTGATATACACCCACATCTGCTCAGCCGTTCTCTCTGGTCTTTCGGTTGTTCCCAATGCACCCTGACAAGCCAACAAGAAACGAATTCAATTTGGGGTCAACCTGATAACTGATAATCCTAGATTCCCCCGCTCAAAGAGCATGGGGCATTTCTTCGAAGTATCCACTAAAGTCCACGAATCGCCGTGCCGACGGCCCATGCGTCGCCAGGGTATCGGTGATAATTACTGGCGGACAAGAAAGGAACCCCAACCCTCCTCTGGTCTCTTCCAAACCGATATGCCATTTCAACCTCTCCACGGTCGCCTCCAGATCACCGTCCCGAACCTCCAAGCAAAAAACCAAACGGAATGGCTTGGCCGCGTACATATCCCGAACTACCCCGAATAGGGTATACTGGAAGAAATCCACGTTGAGGATGTCTCCGTCCTCGAGTACGATGACGACCTCAGAGAACACGAGGGATGTAATGGTAGACAAGAGATCCCTGAGAAAGCTGAGAGCATCGTTCCGATACAAACTCGTGATTGTAATCTCGAGGGACCGAAGCGACCTGCTGTTCGACAGATCAAAGTCCTGGAGTAGAGTTGCGGGTGGTCCAAGAGATCCTGTGGGTTATCGGGTCAGATAACCGAGGACCCATGAGAATAAATAAAGAACACCTACGAATACGAGCTCCGGTATAAATGCGCAATGCCTCAAGGGTGTTGGCACAGGTGTTCAAAAGGAAGCGTGCACCCTTCGCGTAGAGCAGTTCCACGTAACGGAATCGCAAGCCGCCAGAAAGCTCAGATAGAGCTCTCAAAAAAACCTCTCCATCAAACGAGATCAGCCTCAACCGTCCTCGCAGCGAAGGTGCCGATTGTGGGACAAGCGCTGGGTCTGATGGTGATGACTCTGACACATAATAATAGATGAGCTTGAGGTCGTCGATGTTTGGGAATAGTCCTAGGAAGTGTAGGAGTTGTTGGTGGCTGCCCCTCGGTGTTCGAAGGGCGAGAGATCGTAGTGAAGATGCGAAGTGATTTAAGCACAGCAGCGCCTGCGGGGTGAACGTGTCAAGGTCCAAGTCATCGATTCCGAGCTCCCGGACGTTCGAGAGCGCGGAGAAGTGAGCAAGGGCCTTGGTATTAAACATTTTCAGTAAACGGCGAGGACCAAGGGGGCCCGAAGCCTGTATGATCCGGAGTCGTTTGACAAACGGCAGTAGTTGCATCTTGTCCAACTTCTGGAGCCGTCTAAGCCCAAGCGTCGGATCCCGGGAGTTCCGTGAGGGTAAGAGTGTGATGGAGGTGAGGTAGAACTGCGGTATACCAAGCACGGCAGGTCGCGGCACGCGCTTTGAGAGTTGCTGTGTCGAGTATGACGTGGGCGATAATCAGTTCAAGGAGTTCTTGTGGTAACTCCTTTACGCATGGACGTGAGGTGGGTGTTTCCGTATCACCGTATCTGAGGATTTTGCTGATTTTGACCTTGCTTCGATACCAGACGATGCTTCCTAGGAGCCGAATACCTTTGGAATCACGGCGGTCAGATGGAATACTAGCACACAATCGTTCTGACATGCACCTGTGAGGGCCGAAGCAGGACTTCTAGCATATCCCCCCGCATCTTTTGCAGGCGACATTGTGGTCACAGCAAGAGGATGAGACCGCCGAGCACCGCCATCGAGGACAGATGTTGATGGATCCGACTTCCCGTCTGAACTTAGAAAGAGGTATGAACGGACCAAAACGCCGGGACAGATACGTTGTAAGCATGCTATCTAGAGCGAGCGATTGTCCTTGCGGCGGACGGAGAAGCACGTCGCGTTCTGAATCCGAGAGGGTGGAATGGATTACAACTTGCTGATCGGTGATCCGAGGTTTGCTGCCGTTAGCGGCTGGGGTGGAGTGTGTTCCTGTGCCGCTGCGCCTGAACTCCTCCGCCCTCTTCCACCACCTTCAACACATGTACCAAATCCCTGGACTACTGACGGAGACTCTGGTGGAGCTCAGCGAAAGGACCAGAGGATTTAGAAAGAGTCTGATTGCGACCGCAGTTCTTGTCGATGCGTCTGTCACTACCTGCAACGAATGGCCCAGCGTCGTCACGGACTATGTCGGTCCACAGCTGAATCACATATCTGGAAAGTTTCTAGACCACCAGGTGCGCAATTTGGACAATCCCAATAACTTCTATTTACGGATGTGTATTGTGGACCTTTAGGTTCGAATGGCTTTCGTCACGTACGGATTGCCATCCACACGCCCGAGTCCCATCCTTTGCAAGCGATATTTCGGCGAGCTTGAGCCTCTCAAGAGGGATTGTTTAGAGGCTCCAGAACTTGTTGGACTTGGCCAGGTCAATAATGAGGATTCAGAGAGGCATGGGACGGCGATGTTAGATGCATTTGCTTGCGCTCTAGAGGTGCGCTCGATCTACACCATCGCCTTTCAAATATCTCATCATCCACTTTTTGTTGCAGATGTTCGATTTACTAGATGCAACCCCGGGTTCAAACTCAATCCACGTCCTACGCCAGATCCTTCACGTCGCCGCGTATCCATCGGATAACACACGTCACCCCGTTTGGAACGTAAACCCAGACTTGGATCACCTTTCATGGAGCAATCTACCGCAAGAATTGCGGAAAGTTCGTACGCCGAGCGCATACACCGTCCAATATTCACTCGCCTGACCCCGAGCAACGTGTTATAGAGGAACATACATTATTCGAGTTTCCTCATTCGACCCCTTCCTCAGCTAGAGAGGTTCCACGCCGCGGTATGTGAAATAAAACACCTACCCTTTTATCAAATTTGTTGAATATCCAACGAAAGGTTTGCCCCTCGCATGAAATCTCTTCCCCGTGGTTCGATGTCCGCCCTCACCATAAGTGCCTCTTATGGGTCCCTGCTGATCGTAAGTTCAACCGCGTATACGGTTGCAGCCCACTGACCGGTTCCTTAGCAGTGGAGAATATCATGGCGATTCTAGGTTCCACAACACCGCCCGCAGACTTCTCCCCACAAGAGTACCAACGCCTCATCGAGAAATACCTTTCACTTAGCCAAGAGAACGACCGGCTGGTCAAAGCGATCAGATCTGGAAACCAAGTTGATATCGACCACATCAAAAAAGCCCTCCAAACGGATTTCCCACTATATGTACAATTACACGATTACTTCAGCCGCCTACGCGCCGGAGATTTGAACTCGGTTAACCAACCCACCTTCGTTCTTCACGATCCTGCATCTGGAGGTGTTGGGGTACCGTCGCGTTCTATCGATGTGGATATGGAAAGGGATTCTGAGATGCAACTTGCGTCAGAATGTGATCCTGATGCAATGTCAATGTTCTCTGGCACAGGAGCGAGCGCTTTCGCTGAGAGGCCCCACGCCGTTTCCAATCAGGGACCTTTTGGAATCCAGTTTTCAGATTACCCGCCTCGTGTCATCTCTCAAATGCTGTCAACCCACGCGGACGTCACTGCCTCGAGTTGTAGGTGGTCTCCCGTGTTTCGCCCTGTGCACGTCCTCACCATTCGTTCGTAGCCTCGTGGCGAGGGATGTTCACGTGGGCCGGTTTTGAGCATACCAGCCGAGCGAAGAAATTCATGAGGGTGCCGATGATAGGTCTAAACGCGACAAATGGGAAAGATCTGTACGTCAAAATGATCCGCCATCCTGAAATCCGCCCATAGACCCTAACGATTTACGCCCACAGGCGAGCGCATACATGGCCACAGGATATGATCCTCCTCCCATCAGGGACAAAGCGCGTGAATAACGCCGCCTTGCAGGAATGGACCAAACGCTACGACCCCGCGTGGTGTCAGTTTGTGCCTCACCATAGTAAGGGAGGGGGCGACGCTGTCATGAACGATCTGGTGCATCGGCAGCTCGTTCAACAGCTGATAGATCGATCCCTTGTTAGTTATCTCCTTCCCATTCCTTCGATGAATTACTGAGTTCTCGCCTACCAGTATGCCGTTGCCTCATGGGACGTCCCGAACTGCCCAGGTCTCTGGAATACACTCCTCCTCCTACCTTGTAATACGTCCGGGCTAATCGGAGCCGTCTTCTCAAGCGTTGGAAAACCTGAACTCCCGACACCATCAGGACAGAACTCGCTCTCAGGTCCAACTTCACTCTTCGAAGATCCAGTTCAACTAGACGTCCTACACATGGAACTTCGATCCTTCTGCGTGTTCAGCAAACCAATACAAGTTGTGGGCAGGGATCGCCATTGCGATGAAATTTTTAGCCGTGTAGCAACTTCGGGGACCGGGTCTAACTCGAGAACGTCGAGTTCGGGATCAGAATCGAATGGACAGAGTCGAGGTGGCAGTCCAGACGTTTGCAAGACTCCTGAGCGGCAGCAAGAGTCGGCTTATACGCAACTTGCTGCTGCACAACCTGCAGGATCGACGATATACCCCGGGGGGACTGGACCGCCACAACAAGCTTTTGCCTTTGATTTCGATTTCGATAGCGGGTTTTGGATCTCGGCTGACCCTTATTTCCAACCCGAGAGCGGTCTTCCCAAGGACCAACCAGACTGGTTGACACAGGGACTTAACTTCCCTGGACAATTCGTTTGAGTTTCACCGGTTTTTCCTGTTAGTGAGCAAGATGTACCCCTACTTATTATTATGATTACCTTTCACACACTGTACCCTATACGTGCACATAATCTGTAGTCACTCCCAGCACTACACTTAATCACACATGCGATTTAGATCGAACCTCACACGAGAACGACATCATGAGAGAGCCGAAAAGCTGAGGATATATATCATGCAAAAAACAAACATAATGAGTTCGATGGCGACGGTGAGATCAGGGTCCTATGCGGCTATGCGATGCTACGTATCCGGTCAAACATGACCAGAGTGTGTGGGGATGATAGCGACGAAAATCACAATCTCTTCAACGCTTTCTTCCTATTCGCTCCGGGAGCATCCTTTGCGGTCCTCTTTACAGCTTTAGTGGTATTGGTAGCAGCCTTGCCAGTAATATTGGCATCGGCAGTTCCCAAAGGTGATGGGTGACGGTCCTTCTGCTTATCCCCGTCAATCGTGAGAGAATCGTTACTTGTAGCGGTAGGGAGGGTGTTAGATGGGGATGCCTGTAGAGGTTGGATAGGCGTGGTCGTCAGGGTGACATTCTTTGACGTAGTGGTGTTGGATGAGATGGTAAGAGTTGGTGTGGTTGTAGATTCGACAGATGGTTGAGGGTGGGGCGTAGTCTTTGTCGATTTCGAGGTAGAGGGTGTGGTGGAATCAGAGTTTGATGGGGTATCAAATTCTGGTGGTCGAACCTATGTGGAATAGAGTGTCCTCAACACCAGTGCGCCGTCGAAGTACAAGTGGTTTACGTACGACAGGTGTGGCGTGGACGCTCGTTATCAGTTTCGCACGCGAGCAATAGCTGTCGTAGTTCTCCAACAGCAGCTTTCCGGCTTCCTCATCCAAGGCGGATTCAGGGTTCGGGTAGATCAACAGACATTTGACCGTCACGAGTATATGACCAATCCCAAATGATGATTGCCAATCCTTCTTCAGAGTGTTGACGCAGATCTCGCCGGCGGAGGAAACATTTGGGTGGAAGATCTTGGTGGCGAACCAACCTAAGGCGAGGTTCAACCCCGTAAATTCACGGAGGAAGCCAACGAAAGAGACTGACATTTCGGTGGTGCAGCAGGGAATTCACTCGTGAAGCTGAATTTGACCTTGAAGTAACCGCCAGCATATGGTGTACCCTCTGTAAATCGCGCAAACGAGAGAACACGGGGGACATTGTCAGGGGTCCCTCGTGTCAACCTTCAAAACGAATCACCGCGTACCTGGCCCTTCGATGATCCCGGTCACATCAAGCATATTGTCCTCATTCGTAACGACGCGAATTCCCTCCGGTGGATTCGTTCTGAGCTCATTGAGCTCCTTCATAAGCCGACGAAACACAGCCGGTGTGACGGTCTTTTTCCAGACCAATAAAATATTAGCATATCGCACGTATTTCGTTGAGTGTTTTGACACGACTGACCATGACGATGAGACAGAGTCGAGGAGGGGTTGCGTGGAAGGCGTGGGTCAAGTGCTGGAAGCGTTCCCCTTTGGCGAATTTGAACCCTTGGGCCAGACCACGTGATCGGTCATTTCCACGCGCGTTTGGCGCCCGCGATCTCCCACAATTCCGCACACAATTGGGTTCCAGACAGCAATCCACCAGAAACCACTGGAATTCTCGTTCAAGTAGATGGAACTCAGGCGGAAACTGTTCGTTGTTTCTGGTAAAATGGACAAAAACCAAATACAAACCGGTTGGACTGGATTTTTCGGTTCATTGAAGCCCGACGTCCTCCCGGGTATTGAGCAGCCTGCCCTCCATGCCACCTTCCACCATCACCACTTGACCGGTTACGTGACTAGATACCGTAGAGGATGCCAGGACCAAAATCTGGTTCGCGACTTCCAGGGGAGTAGCGACCTTCCTAAGTGGGGTCCTGGCGATAGGAGGAGGCTGGGTTCAGCCTCGTAGCATGCAAGCTTTGACTGAGGAAGCACTCACGTTGCCAGTGCTCTGTAAACTATCTCTGGATCTGCCAATGACTCCGTAGCCATTGGGGTTTTGACCCATCCTGGGGCCACACAATTCACTCGCCCCTTCGGTGCGATTTCGACAAACTCATTCTTCAACGTCATGGTGAGTCCGTACATCATGGCTGGATCTTCGTCAAGACCCTTCGAAATCACCAGAGCGGGACGGCTTACCGCTCTTGGTTGCACTATAATCTGCGTGTCCCAGCTCTCCATACTTCCCGGCTGTGCTTCCAACCAGAACAATCGCAGCCTTATCCTTCACATCCTTTCTATCCTCTCCCAAACTTTCCAATCCTTTGAGGTACTCCCTTAGCACCAAGAACGAAGAGGTCAAATTGGCATTGATAGTCCTATCCCACTGCTCCAAGCTCATATGACTCAATGGTACGTCTTTCGTCATAAAGATGGCGTGGTTCACGATAGCCACTTGGACGGGACCGAACCCCCCTTTATCGATCTCGCCAAACATCCGAATCGTATCACCTTCAGCGCCAAGATTGGCTTGTAGTTTCCGGATGTTATCGGCCCCAAATTCACCAATAAGCCCATCGAGAGACGTAGCATTGGTGTTATAGTGGGCAGTGACCTTTGCCCCGTGTACTGTCAAGGATTCACAGGTGTCAGTAACCTTTCCTTTCCCGGATGGAAAACAGATACCAAGAAATTGTCTTGTAGTTTCGAGTCCGATTCCCCCGCTCGCACCTATGTTGTTGTCATCTCACCAAAGTTGCGTCGGATGTGCAAAGCACGACATACCCGTAACGAGAACATGCACATCTTTGAATCCGAGGTCCATAATGGTTTATCGTCACGGTGATGAACAAATGCGGTGGTGTGATGCGATCTACCTCGATCATCGGCAACTCGATTATTGTGATGGAATGCGCGGAGTTTGCAAGTACCGAAATTATAGTGTTTCTGCCCTGGGAGTCATTACACCTTCTAGCCTACCCTTCTGCGCCGCCTGGTCCAGAACTCTACCACAGTCCGACAATCGATGGTCCAGTGGGTATCACCAGGGCTAATCTGACCCCGTGCTCGTATCTTCGTTGTTCTGATAAGCCTGCCTCGGAGGGATGAGTCCCTAGCGCTTCTGATCAGTATGCTGCCGAGGAATCACTCTCTGAGATATTCACCATGGTTTCATGTCCAACATACGCTCCTCCAGATTCAACACCTCCCTCTGAGACTGACAAGTCGTCCTTTCTCCCCAGCGCCGGAAAATCCACCAACACGTCCACATCCACATCCTGTGCAACCCTTGTGTCAATCAACTTCGGGATCCCTACCCAGGACGTATGCCGACGCTCAAACACCTGTGGTCCTCGTTGTGGCTCTCGGTAGCTCTGGGCACTGGGATTTGGCTGATGCGAACCACCTGCGGCTTGACCTGGAATAGAAATGGACGGGGGTGATGGGATTGGGAACGGTGGCAACCTGTTAGGACCGAAAGGAAGATTCGACGGGTCGCCGCCGGCGATTTGCGTGTTGACCTCGTGGCGACGGTGAAGGTGCCATGGTGGGTACGTCGGCATCTGGGGAGGGTATGGGTAGGAAGTGCTGTTTGGACTAATATGTGGGATCCAACCCTCCGGAGGTGTGTCATGCGGCGGTGCAAGAAGGATAGGAGGAAGTCTGCGTTCGGTGCTCGAGCTGTCCCCATCGACCTGTTTCTTAAATCCGTGCTGCAGTTTCTCCTCGAATTTTGGCATTTTCTCCACATGGGTCGCAGATGCCCTCCGAGTAACCCCAGCAGAATTCCCGTAATGTCCCGACCTGGCCACTCTACACGTCGGACACGCAGCAACAAAGTCATACACCAGACATTTGGGGATATACGAACACACTTCCCGAACCATGGCCCAAGTCCTGTCCCTCCCAGCGTGGTTCGTAATCCAGTGCGCACGTAAGATGATCTTGTAAATCCTTGATCGGAGAGCGACAGGTCGATCCTGATGAAATACGAGGTTCCTGGAGCGAGTCAAGCCAGTAGAGGGCGGGTGGCCTGGGACGCCAGGACCTGATAGACTAGATTCCGGAGGAGAGAGTAGACCAAAATCAACCGCCCGTTCGAGTTCAGCTCGAGTAGCCTGCCGATAGACAAAGGTGTTTCGAACCCAGCGCCGAAAAGCTGGCGTATCCCAGTTTCCTCCCGTACTGCCAGGGGTAGAAGGAGCAGATTCAGATTCGGAACCAGTCTCGTCAAAACTAGATAAACCCGTATATTGGAGAACCAAGATCAACTCGATCCGCCTCAGGAGTTCCGAGTCAATCAAAGCCTTTCCTCGCTTATTCGGACTCATCCCATCCAGATACCGCACAAAAAACCGCAGGTACTCCGCCACAGACGGCATGCCAAGAGTGGACGCGTGAAACGCGTAAACAGCGGGCATCAACACAGGAGGAGAGTTCAGAACCAGGATTTGACCAGGGCTCGACGAAGGGACAGATCCAGAAGCGGGGGAGATGTGTGGGGGTATGCTGTGAACCAGGCGCTGCTGTGCTTGTTCCAGGTGTTTTTCGAGTTGTCCTGGGAGGATGGGAAAGGTTTGTGGGTCGCTCGGAATGATGGGTGGATGGGGGGTAACAGGATGACAACGAGAAAGCGATCCAGCGTGTTGTTGTAGTATACGTCCAGGAGGCTGAGCATAGGATGAAGAAGGAAGTTCGTACGTAGAGGTGTCATATCGTCTCATGTTAATGAGAGCCATAGTCTGTGTCCGTGGTGGTAGTGTGAGATCAAGGTTGTTGCCGTGTCCTCGGTCACAGATCTAGAGGGAGAGGTTCGTTTCCTTGAACCACAGTCAATTCATTTCCGGTATTAACTCAAAAGAAGTATTTACGCAAATACACTGAACTAGACACC
>Ga0307517_10012741_pt1 | contig 11500 bp, 4 predicted proteins | sample 23_EM_MG_FD_194515 | JGI IMG/M metagenome (GOLD analysis project Ga0307517, IMG submission 194515) | Populus trichocarpa ectomycorrhiza microbial communities from riparian zone in the Pacific Northwest, United States - 23_EM | ecosystem: Host-associated > Plants > Roots > Unclassified | place... | reverse complement strand
CAATTTCCCAGACAAACCCAGTATTAACAGCGAACCATTCGATGTCCCCTTCATTTCCACAGTAGAGGAAGATGGGACCCCGCCGCTCTGGACCCGCCCAGTGGTCGGTGTTTATCAGATACCGTTGCGGGAATTTCGGAAGATTTAAGAAGCTGAAGTGGTCTAGTTGTTGGTAAAAGTACTTGCTCTCGTATCTGTACTGTTGCTGTTCTTCTAGTTGGGTTTTGATTGGGTACGAGTGTTTGGAAAGGAAACGTGGGGCCCGTTTGGAGGAGAGATGATTCAACGGCTGTGATGCCAGTGTTGGTGGTGTGAAGATGATGGTGGTGCTAGTGATGATTATGATTATGATCGGGAAGAGAAGAGAACGGGCTGCCATTTTTAGACACTGTTGACTGTTGTGGGAAGTTGGAGCGGCGGGGCTGGACATTACTAGCGAGTCAATTATATAAATTAGTCCCTTTAGACTTTCCGAAGGAACTAAATGGTCCGTTTAGTTTTTAAAAATATTTTTTTGATTCTTTTAAACCGGAATTGGATTGAGACCTGGCCAGAGCTGGGTTTCACAAAAAAAAAAAATACGAGGGTGACCTAGGCAAAATTTATTGGCATTTAAAAAAAAGGTTAATTTTAATTATTTTTTTCAAATAAGCTAACTCGATTTAACTCGTTTAACTCATCACATGCATCTTACATCAAGTCACTTTTCAAGATGGGGATGGGTTTAATAATGATATTTTTGACCTATTTCATGTTCTTTTAATAATAAAAATTAGACATGTTTTGGAACAAAATAATATAAAATTAAGTATAGTTAACCCAGTTAAGGACTAATTAATTAGTTTTTAAAACTAAGGAGATCATTGATTTGTTTTATAAAACTAGAGGGATTAATTTATAATTTACTCCATTACTATAGAATCTACGCATTGTCGTCTTTTCAAGAACTTCATGTTATGAACGACATGTCTTTGAGGAATGGATTTTGGTATAACTATATAAGGGAGAATGGAATGGTGTTTTTGGGGGTGGGCTTTGAAGTCTAGAGCCCAATAATAGAAGCTCAACTAACAGTGTAAATGTTTGGCTAAATCCGGCCCAATCAATCTCCTTAACATGCACTGAGATTTTGTATAATACAGGACCATACGCATGATGACGAATAGTTGAAAGCCCAAAAAGAAACCTTATTCTTTTAAAACCCGGACGATTCAGATTAAAAAAAATAAAAGAAAAACGAAAAACTTAATTGATGCAATCAAAATATAGTTATTAATCCATTGATTTTTTTGTTAAAATAATATTATTTTGATTTTTTTATTAAAAAAATTGATTAGCTCTCCTTATCTCGGACCTTATCTTGTATCGAATTTTAAAACTATAATTCTAGTATTAAATCTATTTACTCTCAATTCAAATTGTTACAAACCTATAAAGTTTATCAATTAAGTTTCGAACAGTTTTTTACTATTTCTCAATAGTATTATTGTCGATTTTATTAAATAATTTAAGTCTAGTATTCAATATTCCAGGGTTGGAAGAAATTAGATGGAGAAATTAATAAGCATTAATATTTTTCGTTGAGATGTGCATATTAATGTGCTGAACCGGAGTCAATTTCAAGAAAATGTTGATGAACATTGATGACGAGACCTCATTGAGATTTTTTATAAAAAAAAATGTTTGGGATCAAATTGATAATATTTATTGATTAAAGTCTCAATTAAGAATAGGCATGTAAGTTTGGAACTAAATCGAGTTTACTACTTTTTTTATCCATTGTTTACTACTTTTTTTTTCTCACATTAGTTTATATTTTTCTTGTACCTATCTATAAAAGATAATTTTGAATAATTTATAAATAAATAAGTTTAAATAGTTATTATATAAAATGCTCTATTAAAATATATATATATATATATATATATATATATATATATATATATATATATATATATATATATATATTTAGTTTAACGTGGGTGTCCGGGTCAGCTTGCGCGTACCTCGACTAATCCCACGGGTCCTGAAGTTAACGACCATGTAAGCCTACAGTGACCATCATATGAGCAACCACAGGGCTCGATATGAGCAGTGGTGGAGGTAGGCCCTTGCAAGGAAGTTTTTCCTAACTCTTTTCTTGTATAAAATAACTGAAATTTTAACTTTTTTAAAATAATTTTTTTAATTTAATCTTTTTTAAAATTTTTTTTCTTGCTCCAGTCCCTTGATAAAAATACGTTAAGATGTTAATATTGCATCATAAAAAAATAATAATGGCTGATAAAAAGTTTCCAACTATTCCTGAATAGTTTTATACACAGATGGAGGTGTCGATTACAATCTAATCCCGAGTCGGAGAAAAGGGAAAAGAAATCATGATCACATGGATGCCTCATCCCTCGCAACTCCAAAGTCAATATATGCTTGCTCGGAGGGAGATAGAATCCTTCCTATACGGTGATTTGACTAATCTCCAACCCATAATTATGGATTCCTGCTCAAAGAAGATGGAGACACTTCAGCTTAGGAACGCAATTTGAGATAACTAAAGATCTTCCATGGCACTATTTTTAACCCTTTATTATAATAAAACATTATGCAAGTATTGGTTTGTGTCTTGATTAAAAATATTTTTTAAGATTTTAATGCTAACATTTAAGTTAAAGAATTCAAAAGAATAATAAAATTTATCAAGCTCTTTTCATTATTTAAACATGTTTTCCATCGCAAATTATAATAAAAACCGTGGTTTGAGAAAATCTACTCTATATAGCTTTTTTTTAAAATTTACTCTTTTATAAAACTAATAATAAAATCTACCATGATATCAAATATATAGTTACACCGAGGCTCGTAGCCTAGCAGAGATAGGGTTTCCCTATCTCTGCATCCTGGATTCAAGTTTCAGCGTGCACGTATATCAACCCCGCGGTGCCTTACCTGTCTATTGGGCTTGCAGGGTGTTCAATGGACCCAGAAATTAGTCGTGGTACGTGTAAGCTAGCCCGAACACCCCGAGTTATTAAAAAATATATATATATATATATATATACACACACACGAATCATTTACGTGTGTGGATAGATGGCTAAGCCATGCTCATGACCATGTTGCTTAAATGCGCGCAGAGTCACGAGCATGTTCCTCCGCCGACAACAAGCCATACGCACCCAAACAGAACAATCTTTCATGGGCGCCAGATGGACCCCTGTTGCCATAGCTTTGTGCCACAGCACAGCAGGCACATTCGGTCTCTCAACTGTTTTTGTCCCAAGCCCCCAACCACCAAGTCAATTCCAGGCCATGTGAACGTCTTCCGAGCCCTCTAGGAGTCCAAGCTCATGTGGGTCCGCTTGTGGAGTTTCTGAGAAAGTCACCGTGGCTGGGGGGCTGACAGAGAACTTCCATCCGATCACTACTTTTCAAACGCAAGCAATGATGCTTGTATCCCAGCAGGCATTGGAGCAAGAGTCCAAGTGGGCGGGGGGTAGGCTAGCTAGCTCTTGCTTTATTTTTATTTTTAATTTTTTTAACTGTCGGTGTCCTTATCAATTAGTATTTCTAAATTATTTTTTCTAGGTGTTAAAATTAATAATTAAATGAATTTGTAATGATTTTAAGATTTATAATACTCAAATTAATAATTTTTAAAAATTAAATTTAAAATTTAATCAATTAAATTACATCTTTCAAGATTATATTCTTGTTTTATTATCTGAGTGAGTGGATGATGGATGCTTCCCCTCCTCTCCTTTCGTCCCTTTTCACTGAAAAATAAATCAAACTAGGGTGATTGTATAGTATTACTTTCGAACTAGACTCTTTTTGTCCAATGCCGAATGATTCCTCTCCTTCAGCAAATGAACTCTTTGTCTCTATGAAGATAACCTACTCATACATCTTTCTTTTTTCCTGCTTCTGCATGCACTTTTAGTCTATCCAGCAACGAGCACATCAATGCCAAGGCGGCAGTGCCCCTCCGTATATTTTATAATTTAAGAAATCTACAAGGGATCGCGAATTTATTGTTAATGCAGGGACAAATCATAGTGGATTCGCGCATAGATTTGTTTTTATTTTTTATTTTATTTTTTATCATTTGGTTATAAAAGTTTATTTCGATTCAGTTCTTTTATATTAATGGCTTGTCTTGCGATTGTTCAAACTGAGGTTCAGCCTTAATTTTTTTATTTGAAAAAAATAAAAAGGGCCAAGGCTCTCTCGAGCATATGGTCAACATTTTGGATGTAACTTCTTTAAAATTAATTAATTAAATACACATTATTTTATGTAATACCATTCAAAATTAACTAAGTTTTCAAATAATGGTATGAAAGTATTTTTTAATATCAGCAAGTGTTATTTTTGTACAACTCATCATAATTATTTTTTATATATTTTATTCAGTTACGTTAGTGCGAGTGTTTATTTTTATTCTCATATAATTAAATAAAAAATAATTTTAAAATAATAAAGCTATTAAACTCAGTTGGGTTTATGATCTAAATTATAAACTTGACAAGTTAACTCGGGTTAATTTATTTTGACCTAAGAAATTATTATCTTAATATTTAAAAAAAATCTTGATGTTTTCATTCAGACGAAGTTATGAATTATTGTCCGATTGATCTTCAAGTTGATTTGTTGAGCGGTGATAAAAAATTCTTCGTGACAACACGCTTTTTTATTCTTATATTTTTTAATGCTCCACTTCAAAAAAAAAACTTATTATCTTACCCTAAAGTTGAGGGCAATTAAGAATTCTAGATGAATATGCATACAGTATATAAAATACCCCATATATATATATATATGTATATATATATATGTATATATCACTTTCTTATAAGTTTTCTTTTTTTATTTATAAGGACTTTTTTTTATTCAATTTGAATTAATAAAAAAAACACACAAATAGTTAATTAAGCTGAACAAATTAATCAATATATTTGTGCTGGGTTGGATAAATACTATACAAAACAAATTCAATACAAGTAAAAACCAATTTAGATTATAATTAAATATATTCGTGAATTTTTTTAAAAAAAGTTATTGATTGTATAAAAATGAACCTTAAAACAAATAAATTGTTTTAAATTATGCATGAAATCTTCACAACAATATTCAAGACACCATTTAAAATAAAAATAAACCTGTGCTGAGCTGATACGTATTCTTCCACTTGACATAAAAGAGATCCATCACACGAGTAAAAGAATAATAACAATCCAAGGAAATTTCCCAGAATTCTTAATAACTAGCCAAAGTCACGAAAGGTTTCACAAAACCTTATCCTAAAAGAATTCTCTCCTCCATCTCTGCCAACTTCTACGCTCCATAATCATCAAACCCCCACAGAATCAAATGCTCATCATCCCAAATCATTGGTGGGCTCATTTTGTCTACCCACTGACACACAATCTCTGCACATTTTACTCTTTTCACTGTCGTGTTTTGTTGAAAAACGGAGAGAGCGGCAAGAAAAGCACCACTAGTTTATTCCTCATTCATGTCACTTTTAATGAGTGGATTAGATTTGGAGGCTTGATTAATTAAAGGAGAAGATTAACTTAATGATTCACGTAATTATTCTGATCATACTTGCGTCTTATGCTCCCTTTTTCCCCTTGTAATTATTGCAATATATTCCTTCAGAAAGTGAAATTTGGGGTACATGGCATACATTTTGTTTTTATACTACTTCTCTTTGTATTGTGTCGACTGTTTCAAAGTCAATGTATATCCACTCGGGTCCAGAGTAGTGGCTTATCTACTTGCTTTCTGCTGCTACACGTCCAAAAGCTTTGAATAATTCATTTCTTTAAAATGCCTTTCCAGAACTCCAATGCTCTGTGATATTAACATGTTTTCTTCGCATGAAATAGGAATGGAAACAGCGGAGAGACCTGTGTATATATATTGGATTAATTAAACTCTAAGATTGGCATATATGTGTGATAATTAAGAACTTTTAAAAATAATAATCACAGAAAATATTTAACTTTGCTCTCATATACATGTTTATAAGTATAGTAGAAATCAAAATCATATTTATGGTATCATATTCTTGTAAGAAAGTTCTATTATTTTCTTTATAAAAATAAATAAATAAAAAGACAAAATCTTAATTAATTTCTATAATCTCTAATTTGTAATCATTTTCATGAAATCGAGAGCAAAAAGAGAAAGGGCAAAGGAAAGTCTTCTTATCAGAGCACAAAACCGTCTGGTTCCATGCATCAACCAAAAATATGGCCACAAAGCATTGGAGATATCCTAACGAGTCATAACGCATTTCCACGATATAAAAATACTCTCATAGAAGACAGAAAATTAATGATCACCCACTGCTTATAATTATTAGGCAGCATTCATTTTCTGAACCATTTTACTGATCCAGTTTCAAACTTGAACGGCTGCTAAATATATATTATGTCTAGCAATCGAAGGTGGCCATTATGTTTTGTGGAAACGGACGTACCACACCTCCCTGAAAGATGAATGGTCCAGGGGATGATCGTCCATAAAATATTATAAAGAACAATTTACGAATAATTTAGCCAGCAAATGCTTATTGTAGTTACTGTTGCTGTTGATTCTTTCACTTAAATTGTTTCTGTATAAGTTTCTCATCTCATCTTATTTTGTTTCATGTCTGGCCATGCTCGTTAAACTTTTTGATGGACACGGGTTTGATGGCACAATTTCTTCAAGATCAATAATTAATAAGATTTTATAATATAATCTATGATCATATTTCCTTTCAAATATAATAAACTCCAGATCATGTCTTGTTATTAATAAAGATTTTATCCAGCCCGTTATAAATCCTTAATGCATAGTTTTTTTTTATATATTAACTCAAAGATGTCTTTGTAGTTGAAGATATATAAATATTTTATTCATTTGTTTTTAAGATTTATCATGTTTTATGGGTGACCTAACTTAATTCTTCTCATCAGGATAGCCGACAGTGCATTATTGGAAGTGCGTGTCCATGTATACATAGCAAGTAGGTCCCCAAGACGCACAGATCAACTTTCTAGTTAAGCAAAGATCCGGATTCTTGTTGATGAATCATATTCTGCCTCCATTATAACTCTATGAAGCTCCAATTATGTGCCTAAGGACCTACTTTATTTGCTTTTTTTCCCCTGTTGATTGTTTTTTTTCTTTTTCACAGTACACAGCAAACTTTGAAACAAACAAGGCTTCAACACCCCGCTCGTGAATATCACATAACTATAGAGATAGTGCACATCGTTTTCTACCTTCACAATTAGCAACTAGGTAACCACCCACCATCCCCATTAATTAAAATTAAAAAGAAAGCTGTTCTAGCAAGCAACATTACATGCATGATGCCCATCTCTAGCTAGTAATTAGAACCAGGCTTGGAGTGGGAGACATTTCATGTGCTGTGTTTAAAAAAAGGAGATCATTAATTAATGGCCCGTGATGGGCTCCCGACTTGATTCATCATCAATTTAGATTATGAATAAATCAATCATATAAAAACATGTCATTTTCTTATGTAATGGTATTAGGAAACATAATATTTTTTTTCTTCTAATAGCAAAAAAACAAAAACAAATTATATATTTTTTAGACAAAAATGATTTGAAAAATAGATTCTTAAATAAAAAAAAACACCCCTTGATTTTTTTATCTCCTAATAATTGGATTATAACAAGAAAGACTTCGTTATAAACTTTTTATATAATAGGATAGCCCACCTTCATTATCTATAATTAAGTGCTTGTTTGGAGCTTTGTTTGTACTGGAATTTCAATAAATTTTAAATTTTTTTGTAATGTGTATCATTTTAATATGCTAACGTTAATATTATTTTATAAATAAAATAATATTATTTTAATATATTTTTAAATAAAAAAATATTTTAAAAATAGCATCAACCGCATGCAACCGAACCCTCTACTTTTCTGAAGCTAATTTTAGCTACTTTTCTCAAGTTAGTTTTAGCACGAAAAGAAATATCAAAACTTTAACTATTGACCTTTCCCGTGGACACATTATATAGCATTTCTTTTTTAACCCTCATTATTTTAAAGCAATCTTCGACATGGCTTTTGTTTGTTAGTGGAGAAATTAAGGAACAGAAAAGTAGTAAAGCAAAGCAAAATAGCAAGGCTGCCGGGCACATAATAGGATCATAGGCGTAAACAAAGCACATAACTTGGCTAATAATTGAGAAATGTAAAGGGAAACTACATATGCCAAAAAGCATTGGAAAAGTAAGTGGTAATGGTTAATCTTGGTACGTTAATGGGTGGCGAAGGTCCAAGCGAATCATTCTCTTGATGTGTCGCCCACTAGCATGTGAGCTGCATACTATTCTAGAGAGGGAGAGGGAGAGAAGCAATTTCCCTTGTTTGTTTGCTACGATAATGTGAAAGATAATGGTAGTAGTGGGGTTCGTCCAAATGGTCAACCTTTGTATAGAGAGAGATATGGTGTTGCATACTTTCCATGCCCTAAGATTCGTTCCTCTACTCAATTCATTCCTTTGATTAATTATCATAGCCACCTACCTACCCACCCAACTCCCCCCCTTAAACACAAATAAAAAGTCTTCCTCATTCTCTTCCTTTTAATAAGACCCTTTGTCTCCCCATTCCTCTCAAACTTGCTCTCCCCTAATTCATCATTCCCTCTTCCTTTTGTATTCCCTTCGTCTTAGAAAGAGCGCTGTTCTTGTTTGTAACTCTAATGGGGTGCCTTGATGATGGGTGCAACACTGGCCTTGTTCTTGGGCTAGGCTTCACAACAACAAACCTAGAGAATACATCTAGGCCAGCTGATAACAACAAGCGGCTTATAAAGCCTCAGATTAAGCCACTAATGACAGGTTTTGAGCCTTCACTTAGTTTGGGTCTTTCTGCGGAAACTTATAGCCTTGTGGATGGAAAAAAAGGCTGTGAGGAGTCTATTGGTGCTCATGATCAGTTGTATCGTCAAGCTTCTCCTCATAGTGCTGTTTCTTCTTTCTCTAGTGGTAGGGTTAAGAGGGAAAGAGACCTTAGCAGTGAAGATATAGAGGTAGAGAGGGTTTCTTCAAGAGTAAGTGACGAAGATGAAGATGGTTCTAATGCAAGAAAGAAACTTAGACTCACCAAAGAGCAATCTGCCCTTTTGGAGGAAAGCTTCAAACAACACAGCACCCTCAATCCTGTAAGTAATTAGTCTCTTGATCTCTGTTTCAATTTGATATCTGATTTTGTATTTATGTGTCTGTTCTGGTGATTAGAGTTCTGATCTTTCTTTAATAAATGAACAGAAGCAAAAGCAAGCTTTAGCAAGGCAGTTGAATCTACGTCCGAGACAAGTTGAAGTGTGGTTCCAAAACAGGAGAGCCAGGTAATCAATATCATCTAATTTAACCGTGTAAAGACTTATATAAGCCATCAAAATCATCTCCACAAAACGATGCCATGATATCCATAGCAATCCAAAAGCCCCATAAAAGAAGTTTCCTATCCCTGAAAAGAATTATTATTTTTTAAATTATAGATCAAATTGTATACAAGGGGCCGTAGTTAATGATGGCTAGTGATCATGTGCAGGACAAAACTGAAGCAAACTGAAATGGACTGTGAATTCTTGAAGAAGTGCTGTGAAACACTAACAGATGAGAATAGGAGGCTACAGAAGGAGCTACAAGACCTTAAATCACTGAAAATGGCACAGCCCTTTTACATGCACATGCCAGCAGCTACTCTTACCATGTGTCCATCTTGTGAAAGAATTGGTGGGGTTGGTGAAGGGGCTTCAAAGAGCCCGTTTTCAATGGCTACAAAGCCTCACTTCTATAATTCCTTCACTAATCCTTCGGCAGCATGTTAATGAAGGTTCAGGATATATAGAAGACAAATAAAAATAGAATATATATAGTCCAACCCTACAATCCCTCTAATTTTTTTGTTAAGAGTTTGTAGTAAAAGATTAATTAGTGTAATTAATTATTTTGTAGAAAATAGTAGTTACCGATCAGTCCTCTTTTTCCCTTTTTTTCAATTCATTACATGTTTGTATATCGTGAAGCAAATTTAAAACAAAAAAAAAATTCTATGAAGGGATGACTATTGTTTTTTGATATTTATGAGTTCCTCTCTTACCAATGTATTCCTCCTCTGTTCTCCGTCAATTTCGCCAGGTTCGATTATAGGACGGGCAGTCATGACATGATGCCAAAACCATCAAATTTCTGCATGATCCATTGAATTTTTTGTTTTATTTTTACGAAATTTAGTAAATATTTTTTGGTGCAGCCTATATGAATTTCGAACAAACACATGATCATTCCCATTGAATCATCACATGCTAATAAATTGGAACTGGAATTATAATCTCACAAGTTTCTATCATCCTCTGATCAAAGTCACTCTCAAAGTCATATATTTTTGTGCCTTTTTTATATTTTTGAGAGAGAGAGAGAGAGAGAGAGAGAGAGAAACACCATAAAATTGAGTTCAAATTGAACTTTTCTACAGAACATGTACAAACTCTTCCTGAATTATACAAGTAGACAAATTAATTCTATATCAATCCTTTTCAAGCAATCTGATATATAATTGAATAACCCAATAACAACAACAATAAATTACCAAGGAAGAGAGCAACGAGTCATGCCACAGTAATGAGTCATGCATGCCCCACAACCTTGCTTCTTCTTTTTATATATATATAAAAACACTTTGGTTTCGGCAGTTTGCTGGGCAATCTGTGGTGTGGTGTCTCAAAGCAAGAAGAAAGAAATATTAAATGAGGATAATGATAAATCATTTGATGATTAGGATTAGACATTACTGGTCATGTGTGTGGGAGCAACAGGAAGATAAGAGAGGTGGGGATATGGGCGGTTAGCTCACGTGTACCTGTCTCTAATATATTCAGTTCGTGTTAGAAAGCGAGAAAAGGGAGTCGTCAAGAGAATGGGTGGTGGCGAGAGGCGTGTAGACAAAGAAAGGAATGGATGATTCATTCCAAGAAATTCAAGATCACATAACATTTTAAAAAAACATCAAAGGTCCTCGTACGTTCTTGATGTCCGTGTTTGGTATTATGCACGATTATTATACAACCTACGGGTTGACCCGACTGCATGATTGGATTTCGAGTTAATCTGAAAAAATAAAAATAAAAATAAAAATCCGAGGCTTTAACATCCGACATGAAAAAGTTAAAAAACATTTTAAGTAAATGTAAGCGATGTATACAGCTAGTATATATCAAAAAGTTAAGAAACATTCAATATGAATATGAGTAAGCTATGTATATAATTATCCAACATCTAAATATTCAATGTGGATTTAGACTATATATAAAGTTATTTCACATCAAAAATTTAAATGTATGTTATAAAAAAGATACATGGAGCCAAGTATTCATAAATTAATTTTATATTTTTTTAGTTTATTAAAAAAAAATTGAAAAAATCAGGTCTCGCCTAAAATTACAAGTTTGACCCATCTAATTA
>Ga0307517_10012739_pt1 | contig 11502 bp, 9 predicted proteins | sample 23_EM_MG_FD_194515 | JGI IMG/M metagenome (GOLD analysis project Ga0307517, IMG submission 194515) | Populus trichocarpa ectomycorrhiza microbial communities from riparian zone in the Pacific Northwest, United States - 23_EM | ecosystem: Host-associated > Plants > Roots > Unclassified | place... | reverse complement strand
CACTTATTCTACACTTCTCCATTATATAGATAACACGAGATAGAGAATACGCATCTCCTCTACAAAAAAAAAAAAACACCATTTTCATCTTTTTGAATTTTTATATGCTTGTCGCTTGAGAAAAAAATCAAATACTAACTTAATCATCAGACTACCTCTTTTTCCATGAGAGACTTGTTTTATGAGCACGACTTAGACTTATAATTCATTAGCTAGGGAAAATCAATATTTTTCTGTGAAGTTTTTCCACGATTTCATCATAATCCCTATACAATTTGGATGGAATCTTTTATAATATGAGTTTAAATGTATATAAAGTTAATTTCATGTTTTAGGAATATTTATATAATTATATAAATGTATTAAATGACATTATTAATTTTTGTTTTTCTACTCACCCTTTCTGAATACAAAAAAAAAAAAAAAAAACCTAAAGGAAGAAGAAAAGTTATTGTATCCCAAGGAACAAAACACTATCCATTGAAATAGTAAAATAACAAAATTATCCCTTGACCAAAAAAAATTTAATCTAGACATTGAGGATAAAATGATCTTTTTAACATGATATAATTGTCTTTAGCAATTTAATGCATGGGTAGGTTCATCATTTTTCTTTTGCATAGTAAAATTACTTATTTAACATTACAATAAAAAAATATAATGCCTTTCTATAAGGAACATTGTGGTCTTTTCAATTTTTTTTAAAATAGTAAAATTACTTTATTTCTCTTAAAGACAAAATCAACATAACTCTCTCTCAATGACTTTTTTGTTTTTTTACAATGTTTTTTTTTTGTTAATTTGAAGATTACTCATGGGCATTATTGTAATTGAACATATATTAAATATTAACAAAAAAAATATGTTGGCGCGTGTGTGAAGTGGACGACCCATGTGCTTTTTAAACGACGAGTAAGAGGTTGTTTAACTACCAAACACCGCCTTGAATGACAACGTTTGAAAGGTCTCGATACTTCTAATGCAATCTTGGGTTTGATGTCGATGACCATTTCTTTTTTACCCTCTCTCTCTCTCTCTCTCTCTCTCTCTCTCCACCTCGAATTCAATGTTACCTCCTTTAAAAATTCAAACCAGCCTCTGCAATTTATTTTTCCTTCTTAATTGCTCCATGTCCTTTTGATTATTATTTTTTAAAATTTTTGAATAATCTATAAAATTTCAATTTTTTTTTTAATTTTAGCCCCTACCATTTTTAATCTATAACTATCAAATGTTTTTTTCAATTTCACTCCAATGATTTTTTAATCTTTTTAATTTGATTTTCATTCTTTTGATTGATATTTTTTTTATTTGGAATCATTTTTTTACTTTTTTTTTAATTTCATCTTTGGATTTTGTTTCTATTAAATTTTATCCTTATTTTTTTGTTGCTATATTTTTTTATTTTGCAAATTTTACTAATATTTTTTTCACGATTTCATCATTCAAAATTAAATTGGTTGGGAATTAAGTTTCTTGATTGAACCCGAGTCCAGGATTTCACGAGTTACGAGTATTAGAGATTAGACCAGATTTAGGAAGTTCGTCTGGCTTTACTTGGTTTTTTTCTTTTTTTTTAAGCTAATGTTTGCTTATTTTTAATCCTTTTTTGAGTTTTGAATTGTTATTTTTTATAATTTTTTTATATGGGGTTAGTCTCGGGTTCATGACTAGAATTCTGGTTTTAAAGACTAACATGAATTGACTTTTGTTTTTTTTGTTTATTATTTTTTAAATCTATTTATTTCAATTTCATCTTTCAATTTTTTTTTATTTTTATTTCTATGAGATTGTCACAGTCTTATATCTATGGTTGTGAAGTTTCCGAGTTCATTTAGTTTACAGGGTTTTTTTTTATTTTTTAAATTATTTATTTTATATTTTCACATTTAAATATTGAGTTGTTTAATAGTTAATATAAAATCATGTTTTTTTTTTGTTTTTTTTAGTTTATTTATTATTATTATATTATTTAAATTATTAATTAAACTAATGGCTCGAATCTTAGATTCTTTAAGCTACTTATTTTTTATGTAAAAAAAAAACAAATTTTCCATGGATTACGGGCACCAAATCTAATAGCAAACTAACCAAAGATAATTGGAGGATATGGTTTTAATTCACATCACATCACATCACATTTATCATAAGCATAGCTCTAACTTGCAAGTTAATCCCACCTACAAACCTTTCAAAATCAACAACAAAAAAAAAAGAAAAAAGAAATATAAATAAAATAAACCAATAGTAGCAGAATAAAAAAAACAAAATAGAAAAACACAAAGAGATAGAGAAAGATATCTAGAGAATCCTAGCTGGCAAGATATGAAAGCAGAAAGCCCAACAATTGCAAGAACCAAAAATCCTCTTCTCTCAGACAAGAGCGAGCATGTGGAAGAAGGAGTTGCCACGTGGTAGACTGCATAGTCCACGTCTGTCCACATGGCAACCCATGGGAGGCCAGCGGAGATAGCGCGAAACACCAACCTCTTATCAACAAATAAATCTCTCCCTCTAAAGATGGATTTTCTTTTTTTTGATCTCTCTTACTTGCAGCTTTGTCTGCAAAGTTTCAAACGCCATGACCGCCTTTGCTACTGCTGCAGCTCTCTCTGTGCCCATTTCTCTATGTAGATCATCTAAGCTCAACTGTAAAAAGGTAATGTTTTCTCCTCTATTTACCTGTCTGTACGCTTATCTGGGTTCTTGCTAGCTTTATTTGAAGATATACTTATCATGAGATATTTGTTATATCTTTCTTCTTTAACTATATTTCTCTGTTGTGGGATATTAAAAAAATGGCTTTTGGTTCATTTCCTAAAATCTTATCATGATATTTTCTCAACTTTATACAAAATATGATTACACTAAGATATAGGAATTCTTGGTAGGTTATCTGCTGTCGTTGCAGGGGCTCTGGTCTACTACATTTAGAGGAAAATTGATTGAGTTAATTGAATTAGCAATGTTACTGGTGCTTACCTTCAAAAGATGTGAATTTTTTGTCTTGTTAAATTGATCTTAGTTTATGGTAATCTGAAGGAAAATTTACTTGGCTTGTTCAGTTCTAAGTTAGATAGCGATGATAGTCATCTCCGTACCCTCACAGTTGCTGACCGATGCTACTCGTGTTTATTCTCTTATATTTTATTGGTTGAACTATGTTAGATAGTGATCATAGTTTCCTGCTATGATTATGGTAAACTCTTATGGCTTCAATTGTGATCGGTGTGTGGATTTTCAGGGCGTTAGAGGAGGGTTTAGGGTGTTTGCAGTATTAGGGGAGGAAGGCGGGTTGTTAGATAAGAAGAGTACATGGGGTCCACTCTTTGATGTGGAGGATCCGAGGTCTAAGATGCCACAGTTTAAAGGGAAGTTCTTGGATGCTTATCAAGCACTTGAAGTGGCAAGATATGATATTCAGTACTGTGATTGGCGAGCTCGGCAAGATCTACTTACTATCGTGATCCTTCATGAAAAGGTCTGTTGAAATTCATTACTTTAATTTAAACCGAGAGTAATGTCTTAATAAGGTGACTTTCAAGTCTCACCTTGAGAAATGTGGTTGCAGGTTGTGGAAGTTCTAAATCCCTTAGCTCGTGATTACAAGTCTATTGGCACCATGAAGAAGGAGCTTGCGGAGTTGCAAGATGAGTTATCCCAAGCTCACAGACAGGTTTGGAAAACTACCCTCTATTAATGGAAAATGCATACCTTTTGAGACGCAAATAAGCACTAATTGGTTGCATACATTCATTAGATCAGGATCCAGTTCACAGATCAAGTGATACATACATTCATCCAATGCTATTAAGCAAACTCTTCAAATTTTACCATCAAATTCTTTTTAGATGCTGTAGAGGTTTACAATTCCATAAACGTTGTGATGCCTGACCCATGAATAATAACAGGTTCATATATCTGAAGCAAGGGTTTCTACTGCCTTAGATAAACTAGCTTACATGGAAGAATTGGTCAATGATAGGCTGTTACAAGACAGGAACCCAGCAGAGTCTGACCAAGCATCCCCTTCTCCCAGCACTTCAACTCAATCTCTGGATACTGTAAAAAACAAGTCACCCCGGAAAAACTTGAAAGTGTCAGGTCCAGTTCAACCTTACCATCCTCACCTGAAGAATTTCTGGTATCCTGTTGCTTTCTCCACTGATCTGAAGGATGGCACCATGGTAAACTACTCTTTTCAATCGTGATTCATTATGTATTTGTGAAATACCATCATGGAAAGGAACTCAACAGACATTGCAAATAACAGCATTTTTATTGCTACAGTTCTGCTAACATTTTACTTTGAAAGGGGAGCGAAGGAGCCGCCCCTGTGAAGCGTTTGTGATTTCAATAGCTTGTGATTGTCTTCTTATGAGTTCCTTCACCACACTCTGTTTCAGATTCCAATTGATTGTTTTGAGGAACCATGGGTTCTCTTTCGTGGCATGGATGGGAAACCAGGATGTGTCCGGAACACCTGTGCACACAGAGCATGTCCACTTCACCTTGGTTCAGTGAATGAGGGTCGAGTCCGATGTCCTTACCATGGTCAGTGAGAATTATAGTAAATGGTTTGAATGTTTGCTTATGATTAAGCAGGGAAAGAAAGAATAGATCACTGAGTATTGAAAATTTGGTGATCAAAAAATATCAGGGTGGGAATATTCAACAGATGGAAAATGTGAGAAAATGCCTTCCACACGATTACTTAATGTGAAGATAAAATCATTGCCATGTTTTGAGCAAGAAGGTATGATTTTGGTTTGGCCTGGCAGCGACCCTCCTGCAGCAACCCTTCCTTCATTACAACCTCCTCCAGGTTTTCAAGTCCATGCTGAGGTATGATTTGGATTCATCTAGATACTTTTACCTTCTGTAAAAGATGAAAGATTGCGAATTACGCTTGCATGATTTATTAACAAGCATGTCATCTCATGTATGTTATGCCTTGCATATGATAGATTGTGATGGAACTTCCCGTGGAACATGGCCTACTTCTGGATAACCTCTTAGATCTTGCGCATGCCCCTTTTACTCACACATCAACCTTTGCCAAGGGGTGGAGCGTTCCCAGGTTTGTTCATATAACTTTTTACTGTTGAGCTGGAACGTAACATCTTTGAATATGGTTAAAAGATTTTACTATTAAATGTCTGTTTGCAATTGCTTTTTAAAGTGATTTTCATTCATAAACGTGTTAAAATAATATATTTTTTTTATTTTAAAAAAATTATTTTTGACATTAGTATATCAAAACGATCCGAAAACATTAAAAAAAAATTAATTTGAAGCAATTTTTTTATTTTTAATTTTGACTAACTTCTATTTAGGCCGCAATCCCAAAACAGACACTAAGAGAGGAAATTTTCAGTTTTTTCAATGATTCCACATGGTGGATCTGTTATTTCTTTCAAATGACATGAAAAACAATGTATGAATGAATGCACTTCCATCCAGATTGCAAATTGCAAGTCATTAACATGTGATCAATCCGCCCTATATCTCTGATTGGTGTTAGAAATCAATTTAATGGTGCTCGTGATAACTTTATGTGAGGATAAGGAAAGGTGACTTGAAATCCTTTTGTTTTGTTTGTGATCTAAACTCTCAGCTTGGTGAAATTTTTAACGCCTGCATCTGGCCTCCAAGGGTATTGGGACCCATATCCCATAGATATGGAATTTCGACCACCTTGCATGGTGCTATCGACCATTGGGATCTCAAAGCCTGGAAAACTAGAGGGACAAAGCACCAGAGAGTGTGCAACTCACCTCCACCAACTTCATGTTTGCTTGCCTTCCTCGAGACACAAGACTAGGTTATTGTACAGAATGTCACTGGATTTTGCTCCTGTGCTGAAGCATGTTCCTTTCATGCATTACCTATGGAGACATTTTGCTGAACAGGTACAAAATTTTCCGTCGTTCAGGTCTTATATTATGTTTATTTTTACCGTCTTGATCATTAGGTTGAGCTTTGAACTCAAAAGCCACCAGCATGGCACCACCTGAAACTCTGAGCGGTCATATAGTTGGGAGTATTCTGACTTGTATGAAACAGGTGTTGAATGAGGATCTACGCCTTGTCCTCGGCCAGCAAGAGCGAATGATCAACGGTGCCAATGTGTGGAATTGGCCAGTATCCTATGATAAACTAGGAGTAAGATATAGATTGTGGAGAGATGCTGTTGAAAAAGGAGCAAAGCAATTACCCTTCGAAAAATCAACGTAAAGATAAACAAACTCTTGAATGGAATTAACTACTCCGGTAATTGACACCCTCGTCCATCTGACCAGTCTAGCATTCGCTTGCAAATAAAACCAATCTCCGGCGGACTGTAACGTGTGATTTGGCTTTTAGTCTCTCAAAGAAGAGTCATAAGAAACTCAGCGGAAACTGTTGATTGACCCGAGGCAGAGGAGATGATGGTGATCTGTTCAGCACAAAGAGCCCTTGTAAAACCATGAGAAACTGTACACTCCCATTATTGATTTTGTGTACAGTAAAATCTTTTTCTTTTTCTTTTTTGCTTTTGGATTCTCTTCCAGCCAATGAAGTCATCATCAAGATCTGTATCCAAACCCTAGAAAAAACACCAGTGTTTGATGATCTCTTACATTTGCGAGATGTAAATCTCTGTTTGTATGTACCATATAACATTACTGTTATTATTATTATATCCAACTGAAGTGTTTTTTTTTTTTTTTCCCCGTCATTTCCTTCCTCTCTCTTTCTCCGAAATCATCAAGCACCTTCCATTCTGCAAATTACTTCTTTGTTGCCAGCATAAAACAAAATCAAACCAACATTTAACTATCAAGACAAATTATAGCTAACAACTTTCAGTCCACAAATAAAAATAATTTGTAAAAGCAAGATTCTGAACCACAAAAAGAATAGAACCTAACTCGGCTCAATACCTCGGTCAATGTAATATCCTTCTTGACCATATTGCTTGATAAATACATGAAGCTGCAACAATGAACTCAGCTTTATTGATGGACAAGATTGTCAAAGAACCATCTTAATTCAATAGTTTAAATTTTTAGATGAGATCTCAAGATATAATTTATATTATTTTCTAACGCACCCCTTCAAGTGAAAGCCTTAAACCATCTTAATCCAATAGTTTAAACTTTTAGGTGAGGTCTTAAAATATAATTTTTATTATTCTCTAGCACACCCTCTCAATTTAAAGCCTTTTTGACTTGAAACTTGCACATGTTTACATTACCTTATACTTAATTTTTATCAAGTAAATAAGGATGGTGAAGTTCGAATTAGTGATCACTTGATCATCAAGGTTCTGATACCATGTCAAAAAATCATTTCAACCTAATAACTTTAATTTTTAGATAAAATCTCAAGATATAATTTATATTATTATCTAATAAAGGTTAACATAAGTTATTTCTTCAAGGACCATGTCAATTATTCAAAGAAACTTGTTTTAAATTCATTTAAGTCTTTTTCACTTTGTACACCTGCCCATTACCCCTGTGTTCATAATGAGGACGTTGTTCAATAAATACTTCTTCACTTAATTCACCATGAAAGAAAGTTGACTTCACGTTTAAGTGATAATTTTTCCACTCTTTCAGGTTGCGAGTGAAATCACTATTTCAATTATATCTAACCGAGCTACAGATGCAAATGCTTTTGCCTAATCCACTTTATATTTTCGAGTGTATCCTTTTTACACCAACCAAGAGTTGTATTTATCCACTCTTCTCCATTCTTATTGAGCTTTGTGAAAAAGGAAGGAGAGAGAGAATTGAAAGAAATAAAAATCAAGGACAAAAAAATTTGGTTGATTATTCTTTTGTTTTTATATTTTAAAAATTAATTATTTTATTTTATTTATTTATTTCAAATTAATATTTTTTTAATATTTTCAGATTATTTTTATGCGCTAATGTCAAAAATAATTTTTTAAAAATAAAAAAATATTATTTTGATGTATTTTCGAGTGAAAAACACTTTAAAAAGTAACCGCAACCACACTCTCAATATTTAAATAATATTTGAGACGGTAATAACAGTTTTTTTTTTTAAATTTATTTTTATATAAACATATGAAACTATTTAAAATAATTAAAAAATAAAAATTTTAAATAAAAATTTTAAAAATATTTTTTAAACACAAAAACAAATTTACCCAGCTAACAAGAACCACCCACAAAAACCAACCTAAACTGACAGAACCCATCTCCTTCATCTCTCTCATTTCGATAGGCCAACAACCACCCTTCATATTCTTATTATGCCAACCATCACTGTCAATTTCTTCTCTCTTCATGACCCATGACACGCTAGCCTCTCTCATGGCTGAAAAAACCTCCATTAGTAACAAATCACCTAAAAAACAAGGAAAGAGGAGAAGGATGACAATAAAGGTAATAACCGACTGAAACAATAACTGAAGGGGCTTGTGGAAGTTTGATTTTTGCAGATTTTGGCAAAAGATTATTTGTCTAATTTTATTTAAGAATCAAACTAGGGATGATAAGTTCCTATCACTCGCAAGTTGAAAGATAGCGGAAGTGGTAAATACATGACTTTATTTTCAAAACAATATTAGCTTCTTTTCTTGTTGTATATTTGAATATGAACTTGTGGGGGAGGGGTGCCCATGACAATACACTTCTAATCTACTTCTTTTTGACAATTCAATCAAACCATAGTACTATTGGCGAAGTCACATTCAGGGTGAAAACATTTAATTTTTTTCTTATAAATAATCTATAAATATTATTTTAAACTTTGATTTGTAAACATTATTTAATGATTATGCATTTATATTTTCTAATATGTGTGAATCCTCGCTTAGGTGGCTTTAGGTTTTGGAATACATTTCCCTTATCATCGTGAGTGGATTTGGACTGGATCAACGTGACCCCACATAGACTCGTTGAGAGTAGATAGTGACGTCTAGGTCCATTTTAGACAATCAAAATAAATGGGTCTATGCTGAATTGATCATCACCATCATTTCAGGTTTAATGTTCGTATTTTCAAAGTAAGAATTAAATCTTGTTATCGAGACCATACCCAAATCATTATTTTAGAATTAATTAGTTATTACCTTTAAATAATAAGTATGCATATCTTAGGTTAGGCAAACATATATCATAACACAATCAATATAATTCATGTTAAAACAAATATGATACCGCTTATCTAAGATAAGATATCTAAGAGTGTTTTTTTTTTTTTAAGGTATTAGTGAACTATCCAATACTTAACCAGGAGACATGGATTAACTAGAAAATATAAATGACACAGTACTAAATAATTAGAAATAAAGTTCCAGAAAGAAAAATGTTTATGCTCTGTTTATGTTCAACATGTTAATAATGATAATGGACCAAGATGGGCTATCTGATTAAACAAAAAATACAACTAAACATAAGAGTATTGTTGTAAATACATACGCTATAGACTATAGAAGCATGTTCCTTCTTCTCCTTGTGGCCGGGAGAAGGGTTTTTGATTTTCATTCATTAAATTCATTAGAAAAACACCCAAAAAAAAAGAAGGTTTGATTTGAGAGAGTATAGGAGTTTTTGGTGAATTAAAAGAAAGAATACAAGTCTTTTGAGGGTTTTGTGCCTCAAAAGAGAGAAGTGGAAGCTGGATAGAGGAAGAGACAAATAACAGCCATTTGCCCGTAGTTACAAGCAATACTATTCACATATTTTTGTTCAGTAACTATATATACATATCCTAACAGGGTTTTACATGTTCTCATAGCTGAACTCATGACATTTTAGCAAGGCTTCATAGTTATGCACAACTATCTAGCAGTAAGGGCTTAGGTAAACTTATACAGGTTTCCAAACCGTAATAACCTCTTGAAACATTTCTACCATCAATTCCCTGTCGGCCTGCCTTAAAAAGTTGCTGATCTCATCTCTAACATCATATATTTTTCCAAAGTCAAACAAGTAAATCATACATCCTTTCTTCAACTTGTTCAACTGGTAAAGCCAGGCCTCTTGCAGCCTCTCAAGGACATTCATGGTATTAATATCTTCCAAGAGGCTTTCTTCACAAGCATCCTTGAGGGCTGCAATATCATATTTGTTTGCTGCCCCCAGCAGTGATACACGGTGCTTCCAAAAATCCTCTTGCTTGATGGTTCCATACAAGTAACTCAAGAGAGTCATGCAAGATTCCAGTGTCATATCTTGTATGTAGATTGTGGAGGACTCTTTTTCCTTGAGGTTGTGATGGAACATGCTCTGGAAAACAGGCGAACTTGCAGAAAGAATTGCCTTGTGAGCACTGAGAGTTCCCTCAGCAGTATGGATAGTAACGTCAGCATGGATGGCCTCATCCAGCATGCGAGAGAGACATTGAAGTGTGCCTTGAGTTGAAACAGACTGCATCATTCCATCACTTGGCCATGTGGAACTGGGTTCCCCACCCTGAGTTGATGACAGGAAAAAAATAGATGTTTAAACCTTAGGTAGAAGAAATATGACAGTGGCTCAACAATAACCACACTATTAAGAAATATCCACATGCAAGATCTTATCAGCATGTGCTTGCAATAAATTATGTACGTTGAAATGTGTTTTTGAATAAGGTTCTTCCTAGGTTGTGCTTGAAGGGAAAATCAATCATGACTACAATTGTCCACTACAGTCTGGCTTTGGGTTCTAAATGAAAAAATCAAAATAAAACCATCCACTATTACTTGTGTTAAACTAAAAACATTATTCCACAATCAACATCTTGGCTTCTCCAAAAACATAGTCTAGAGGAGCTCACATTCAGAGGGCAGATTTTGAGGTCTAGAAACTCAACATCAATGATGAAGCGACCATGAAAGGTAGAATCAACAGACCAGACAAAGTCCTCACTAGTCCGGAGCAATCTCTCATGAACTGCAGCATGAAACAATTCAGGTCACAAGAATCTTTTTATTATAAATACTTCACTCATATCAACAACTAGGTGCTTTCCAAAATGAAAAAAGTTTACTAATCTCCATCAGGATGCACTTTCACATCATTGTGCAAAGCAGGCGCGACAAACTTGTTTTTTACAGGACAGTTGTTTTCAGAATCTGCCTGACACTATCTCTACGTAATCCACATTGGTGAATAAAAGAGAATCCAAACCACATAAATTGCATCCAATTAGCTAGAGTGATGCCAATAAGCACTTGGCGATGGGCTCATGGTTATCACATTTTCTAATTTCAATTTTGTTCATGTTCAATTAGACCTCTCTTGATGAGATGGTTAGGCCTTGGACAGATAAGTTTATCATTACCCGCATCAGTATATCGATGAGGAGATTCCAACTTCCTCTGTATATAAGGACGAGCATACAAGCAAGACTTCTGGTAACGAACCCATGGTGGCAAGGGAATAATAATAATCAAAGAAAAATAAAACAGTCAACACTTGTGTGATTTCATCGTGATAAAGATGGAAAGAAAGAGGGGGGGGGGGGGGGGGGGGGGGGGGGGGGGGGGGGGGGGGG
>Ga0307517_10012738_pt1 | contig 11503 bp, 3 predicted proteins | sample 23_EM_MG_FD_194515 | JGI IMG/M metagenome (GOLD analysis project Ga0307517, IMG submission 194515) | Populus trichocarpa ectomycorrhiza microbial communities from riparian zone in the Pacific Northwest, United States - 23_EM | ecosystem: Host-associated > Plants > Roots > Unclassified | place... | reverse complement strand
AAACCTTAGAAAACTGTAGCAACACCCATATCTAGGGCACACAAAACAAGTTGAATTTGAATCTTGAATTTTGTGAAATTCAAACAAATGCTATGCATGCTTGTTTGCAACAATGCTACCGATCCATTTTGTATGTGCACATGTCATCAGTGCAGAAAGAATGAAACCAACATAAAACATCCAACTTATGAAAAACATAAAATGGCTGCATAAATACCTTTATTCCAGCATGATCATCCATTATCTTTTGCTCAAAATTATCATATCCCCTGTTTATAAGGTCCATCAGTCGACTGCAAGCTATCAAAAGCAAACAACAAAGAAAATGCACGAAAAAAGATTAGTGTTATTACTTCCAGCGTATATGATTTTTTGAAGTTTTCTCTATCAATCCTATCCCTTCCAGAACATTTGTAATATCATACATCCTCCTCTTTTGGACCTGTCAAAACCAATATTGTGCCAGGAAAGTTCAATTAATAGCAAAGATATTCATGCTACCCACAGAATAACCATCACATGTGATTTCACATTATAACTAGTTGTGATAAGATAAAAGGAGACACACTACTACAATAGGAAAAAAAAAACTTATGTGAACCCTCCAGTGTGAGCAATTCAATTTTCTTATTTAGCAGCATACGTGCTTAGCACATAACATTTTCCTTTTCCATGCCTCCAACACTCCTACAGTTTTTTTTTTTTTTTTCCAGATCAAGTGTCCCATCCTGAGCCTCCTGGATCAACTTGACAAATTTCTTGTTTAACAAGCCTGGCCAAAACAGATTTAAAGCCACCCAAATTAACAGCAAGTAGAGATGTGTGCAAATAGAATAAACCTAGGAACATTCTAAACTAACAAAGATGGTAAAAGCTAATCAATCCGAACTTACCATGTTAAAGAATAGAATAAATTATATCTTAAGGCCTCACCTAACAGCTTAAAATGATTCTTTGAAATGGTATAGAGCCTTATTGACCAAGTAGTCACGAGTTGGAATCTTACTATCTCATTCTATTTGATATAATTAAGCATGAGTTAGTGTGGACCTGTACTCACTTGAAGGGGTGTGTTAGAGAATAATATAAATCATATTTTGGAGCCTCAAGTAATAACCAAAGCTTTTAGATTAAAATGCTTCTTTGACATACCTAAAGAACTGTCATATCAACAACCAGTAGCTGAATTCAGAGAATCTGAAAGTAAATATCAATTTAACCAGAAACTCAGCATCCCCAACGAGACGGCTCGATAATATAACAAGCATTAATTTACCAATTGAAAATGTGACACATTACAGGCATTCAATCTTTCAGTCCCTGATTTGCCATGTTTCGGAACCTTTGACTTACTTCTACGCTTACCCCCAGAAGATGACTGAAGAGCAAGTAACAAGTGTTTGATCAGTAACTGTATCACTTTGAGCACGGATGGTTCATGGCTGCATCTCTAGCAGTCTGAAACTGAGGATTATCACCTTCACTTTTCGTCCCCAACTGTAATAATTATCATACAAATTCAAATAATAATTACAACCTAATTAAAAAGAAAATTTAAAAGATTGCATGATCAGTGACCAACAAATTCTAATACAGCTTCATTAAAACATAGCAGTTGTCTCAAATTCATCAAAGAACATAGCGCAATACGTAATTACTTCAAGATTAAATATCAAAATAAATTAAATCAAGATTAATCAACAAATTATATATAAAAATTAAGAGAAAAAAAGAGTAAAAAGAACTAACCGCGACTTCACGGAATGCAGAGTGCGTGTTGAAACTGGAATTGAAAGCCGAGAGAAGTGTTATTGTTAACAGGAGGAGGAGGAGGGAGAGGCGGGTGGTGAGGTTTACGGAAAGAGGAAGGGAAGAGTCGATTTGAAGGCGTTGAATTATTTGAGGAAGTGAGAATGAGAGTGAAGTAACTGAAAGTGAAATTGCGAAGGGTTAATTGTCCGGGTCGGATCTTCGCCAGTATTCGCCATGAAAGGAGATTGGTTTATCTAGGGAAGGAAGGATTAGAGAAGGGGAAGATTAGAATACGGTAGTGGACCGGAGAGAAGTTAGAATCGTAGAGAAGAAGCAGCGCTGAGCAAGGGAGTTCCGACTTCCGAATGCGTATACTACCGCCTTTTTGTTTCATGTTTTATGATTTTGTAGAAATTAAAATAATATATTTTTTATTTATAAAGTTTTATTTATATTTATTTTATTTATAAAAAAAATATTTTTTTATAATTTTAACCAAATATATTTTTTTTAAGACAGCAATTAAAATTATTTTTTTAAAATCTAATATTTTTAAACAACAACCACAAAAACTATAATAAAATCAAACACACTAATCCTAGTATTGTTTTTTTGTACCAGATTTTACTGTAATATTTATAGAAAAGAAAAACAGAGAATAACTATTTCAAAGATTAATTTATTATATATACTTTCTATATCCCGCCAACAAAATACATTTTAATCTCTTCTATAAATGCTCCTTGTGTATTGGTGGGGACACTAATCAACCACCAACAAAAATCATTTTATTTTGTGTGAAGAAACTAAATTAGCATTTGAGAAGCCCAAGATCATGGGCCGTATCTTTTCTCTTGTAGATTTTTTTCAGCCCATTTTAAAACAGAAGCAAAATCACCTTTTTCCGTGCTGTCAATTTCTCTATCTTGTTCCATGAACTTTGGATCGTGACACACTGACACTAACTACTTGTCATGTTGGCACGAAAGGAAGGCAGAAGAGGGATCGTGACACTAACTAGTTACTACTTCGAGAAATTATATTTAGCGCCAAAATACACAAGTGGGCTAAAAGTAAGATTTGTTCCCTCTTTATCTTACAAAGCATAACTTGCATGGAATATCAAGTCGCCGCGTCTTGGAAGTCCAAGATCGGGCAGAAAAAAATGAGTCACAGCAACCACATTGCTACCCCTCCCTGTAAAAACTCAGAATGCAGGGTTGCAGAATTTCATTTCAGGAAACTTCACAAAATTGCACCCAGAAATGGGAAGAATTTGCGAATAATGAATACAATGCAAGTGTACATTCGGGTAGGCAGGCAATTATTTGCTTGCTAACATGCACGGAGGAGCTTGGTGTGATCCTTTTATTCTTTTGGAGTAGGGATTAGCTGCTACATATCTTGGTCCCGCTAAGAATGTAACCCCCAAAGGAACTCATCTGCATCGACGGACGAGTTCTTGATGGAAGAACCTGCATTTGCATCAGAATACACACGGGAATATCAAACCAATGCATCTTAATCCCCTTCAAGAATTAGACTGCCTGCTTTCACCCCTCAAGAATAGATATCAATGGAAAGAAGCATATATAAATATACTGTTTGAAAACTTCCACTTCTATTTCTCCCAGAAATTCCAAACTTGAAACTAAAACATTAAAAGATACGCACAACACTAAGCCAACAGAAGACCGGAATGTTTTCGAAAATTATCACAAGTGTAGCCAACAAACCTGATATTCACGTAGCCAAGGTTCTGAAATTTGCATACCAATTGCCATTTTACTTTGCTGTAAATTGTGCATGCATGTTGCAAGAGGCTGTATTCAAACAGGAAAAGCAGTTAAGTTAGTACTCCACTATGAATGAAAGCCTATTAATGTAATACTATAAAAAAATATCCAGTAACAAAAACTGCATTTTAACTAACAAACAGTTGGCTGAAAAGTTATTATTAATAAAATGCCATCTAAAATAGAAATGAATGCATATAAGCAAGTATTAAAGTTGGAGAAAATTCAAGAATTTGAATCAAATGACCTGAAGATACTGGTGGTAGATAGCAAACGGTGCCGAATATGATAGAAGTGGCAGGAGAACCTTAACTAAATTCCAAGTATCTGCATCTGGAGCAGCAATTATTAGACTGCACACAGATTGAACAAGAATTATCAGCTATCCAAAAAAAAAAAACAGTTAAGCTTTAATTATATATATTTTTTTATCTAATTACAGATTCTATTGACTAATAAACCAATCATTCACATCCAGCTACCTAGAGAACCCATTTTCCTTCCACGACTTAAGTGCCTCTTCTGAAGCCTTTTCTCCAGCTTTAGGGGCTTTGCCCATTTTGCTTTGTGGAGAGACAATAGTCTGTGAATCTGCAGCCTCATGCTTGGATGGAAGTGGCATTTCTTCTATGCTGATAGTTGAAATTTGGACCTACAAGTATTGATTCTCCAAAACAGTTACTGGAGTGCAAGATAAAAATATACTGTAGCGATAAGCAAAATATCACTCACATTTAATTCTGCATTACAGGAGTCAATTTTCTTTGTTCCAGTTTGGTCTGAACAAAGGTCATGCAGAGGAGCCCGCACAATTCTGGACAGAACATTTTAATTCCCTTAAACGAAATTAATGTGTTTAAATAGAAAAAATAATAATAATGAGATATGGATAGGGAGTGGCCGGGTGGGGGATTAAATTTAAAAACATGACCAATCAACAGAATATACCAAAAACAAAAGATGAGAAGGAACTTTGAATCCGCGAGTTCTTGTATTTGTAAAAGGCTTAGCAAGAGTATGCTGAACCTATGCATACTAAATCACCTGTCACTGATCAGGAAGGGCTATGAAATCAAACAATTCTACACAGGAGTCACGACCCCTGAAGGAATCAGTATGACAAATTACTAATTTTTCAGATGCAAATAATATGCTTTCTCAACTATTTCTGAAAAATGAGGTACTCAAATAGATCAATTTTTTTTTCATAAGTGAGTAAAGTTTTTCCACTTTCAGAATCTATAATGAAACTCAGAACATGAAGCACCTTTTGCAAATTTCATTATTGAAGTTGAATGTTCTAACTATTTCCACAGGAGATGGTGTGCTTCCAAGATAAGTATTGCAAACACAACCTGTACCTGTTAAACAAATAACATCATTCACAGTAAAAAATCACAGCTAACAAACTACAGAGGTTTAAGCCAAGAAAACACTTATAAGAAGATACATTCATTTGATAAAATTATTCATGATTAGTGGGTTTTTTAGATTAAAAAGGTATAATATACTGAAACCTAAAGAAAGGGTAACCAAAACATAATTAAAGCAAACATGATCTTCCTTTTTGTGGTGGCATTTTTCTTTTACAACATAAAGCTAACAGCATATAAAGCTACAGAATTCTAAGGGCTTTTGAGACTAAAACAGAGATCATACCTCCTAAACGCTCCGCCACAGCACCAGTAAGAAGGCCACCAACCATATCCACTAACAGGATATCAGAGTTCGCAGAAACATTAGCAAGTGAAAGCAACAAGGATAACACATCTACTCGCAGGAATCTGAATCGAAGGCAGAGAATTCAGATACCAACTAAAGAGTAAAGACCACATCTATTTAAATGAGAACAACCAAAAACCATCACTTAATCCTACTGATATTCATAATGCTATTTCCTATTTACATAATTAGACACTTGTTCACCCCTTCAATCCTCTATTTTTATAGAAAACATTATTAAGGTAATTGATCTAAGATACCCAAATGGTCATGCTGGTATTTGTTGCCATGATCTTTCACTCTTCCATCACCTATGATGTAATTTTATTTTTGCTTGAACCATGTCATATAACTACTTAAAAACCCTAAGCTAGATAATCTCTCTTGCAATGTTCAACTTCAAGAGAATAAATATAGCATGATAAAATAAAATGCTTCAAAATGATATCAAACTAACTAACAAAATCCTGAATAAAGAATATTTTTATAAACCAAAATCAAATAAAATAAATCATGTAGTTAAATAGAGTATAAAAGTACCCGATTCTATTTGGGTATTTCTTGAAGTAAGCCTCGCATATGCTGAAATAAACAAGAATGATAATATGTCAGTGTATAAAATCAGGTGACCGAACATTTTCACACAATATTCATCAAATTTTAAGGTCACTTCTTTCATGATGAAGCTTATCATAGAAGTACAAAACAGGACTCAAGTTAAGAGCAATTCAGCCAATTCCAACAAGGTGATGAAAAAAATAAACTCATAAGCGATGAAGCAAGAGATTACCTTCTAGCAGAAGGTCGCCTCAAAAGCACTCTAGGGGCATATTTTTTTTGCTTCTTAATCCTATATTTCTCCTGCAACCACACGGGACACAGCATATCAATTAATGACTTTTTGGCCGACCGAAATTTCATTTATTAAACAGCAAGCTTACTTGAGAAAATGCTGTTTTCTTCTCAAATGTTGCACTGTTGGCAATGAGAGCTTCAATAATCTCGTCACCTTTCGCACCCTGCCTGCACCAAACAAAGTTTATGATTTCTATCTTAAAGAAACAAGATCACACATCATGCTGTATAAAAACTGTAGGCTACAGCATCAATGTTTTAACCCGTATTAAGAAATAAAATCATAAAATGTTTTACGTAAATCACCTCCGCATTTCGTCTATGTCTTCACTAGTAAGGGTTTGGGCTTCATTATTATCAACAATAGCTCGATTATCCTTACATTCGTCCACTATTTGACATCCTTCTCTTTCTTGATCATTATTACCCACCAACAAATGTTCATCAAAGACATCAGTAAACCAAACAAAGCTCTTATTAACCAATGATAAAGCAATTAAACACAGGGTCAAGCACAATACCTTCCGTGGAGAGAATAAACCTAGATAAATAGGGCCCTTCAGTTCCATTCTCGATTTGAAAAGAAGAGCCAAATGGGCATCCAATCAAGGGCCGTAAAGAGTACTTCTTATTTCCAATTTTCAAGGTCCTACAAATTGAGAGAGAAAAAAAAAAGCTTAAGCATTCATTAATTTTAACAATGGAGCAAAGAAAAAAAAAAGTACAGGAAACTTACGAGCCAGCTGTTAATCGGGCAAACACCAGACGGTCGCCATCGTTAATGTCGAGCAAGACACTGCAACCTTCCCACGTTACTCTAGGGTTTTGAACTGAATCTGATTGAATGTTATTCTGGGACATGTTTGGCCCTTATTGTTACTCTCTATGGCTAGAATTTTCTGCAATGGAGCATTGAAGTAGTAGTAACTGATTTGTTCGAACTTTCCAAAAACGGCATAAAACCCAGAGAATTAGGATTTCAGGGTTTTCGTTTTTAACCGTTGGAAGGTTCAAAGCTAGTTAGGAAAGTCCAGAGTTCGGGGGGAATATAAGAATTTTTATTATTTAAAAATTATTTTTAATATTATCATATTTAAATATTTAAAAATTAAAAATAAAAAAAATTCAATTTTTTTATAAAAACACTTTAAGAAAATAATAACAAGCCGGCCCTTCATCTAAAAAAAAAAAAAACAAAACAGGCCTTTTTTAACTTTTATTTATCGGCCCAGGCTAATTTCGAGTTTCATGGTATGGGCTTGTACAGTTATGGTCACATTTAAGTCATCGGCCCTCTCTAAACAAATTTGGACCAAGATTTCTGTCCTAAATCCCACGGTTTTTATATCATATCAATAGTCTACAAGATAATTTATAAATTCTAGATGTTATTCTTCTTTTTAAAATATGTATTTTTATGATAAAACTCATCGTGAGATTATAAATCCAAATATAAAACAATATTTTTTTCAGAAATAAGATATAACGGATTTAAGTTAAATAATAATACCAATATTTCATATCAGCTAAAAATCGATGACTTAAAAGCTACAAATATCATATATATTTTTAAAGTATTTTTTCAGAATAAAACCTGCTGTAAACAAGAAATAATATCTCTTAAATAACTAATCATATTTTGGGCCAACATGGAGTATTATGCCTCTTGTCCCACTACTCAAGAGTACAGATGAAGATAATTGGCCCGAAGGCTATTCCTTTTCATGTCTTGTCGCCGTCGTCGTCGTCGTTGTTATTATTATCGTTATTGATGTGAGAAGCCGATGCGAACTAGTCACATAACCATTATTAGTTTTCGAAGAAACGGCATGGTGGCCTTTGAGTTGCAATTCCTGCCATGTTTTGCACCCTGCGGGCCTGTGACCCCAAGAGTGAAACCTGAAGGGAGCAGACCCCTAAACCCCCACCGATATCTGCTAGTTAGACGAACCCCTTGAGGTTACTAATAATAACAAGTTGTCTTCAAGCTTAGCCGTTCACATGGAGGGCTGCAACCTAGCATTCAAGACAAGTTACTTTCAATAACTGGCACGATTGGTCGTGATCTCTCAACAAGGGCCAACACTCAACATTTATTACTGCTCTTAAGCACTAGTACTTATATAGACTTCATTGCCTCTGTCTCTTAGCAAAGAACGTGATGTTTCAACTAACAGTACTGGGAGAATACAATTACGATGCACATGGGTTCTTACACCAGGGCTATAGGCAGAGAAAAATTCCAAACAAAGCCTTGAATATATAACGCTAGTGAAATAGTGATGCGTATCTGTTGAATTCAAGGCGAAGGATGGAGCTGAGAGATTTAATTATCATAAAAGACACTAATCATCAAACAAGAATATTTTATTTTCATCTGCAGACACATGACCAGCTCCATAAATTATAAAGTGAGTGATAATTAATTAATTAAGAGTACAGAGCTATGGCTTCGATATTTTAATGATTAGGTTTTGATGAATAAATAAGATAAAACGTTTGCTGTACTTGCAAGATTATCATCTGGGTTGGTTCTCTAGGTGGAAATTTATTTTTTTTGTCTGTTTAATAAATAATTATTCCATAATGGTTCAGATACAGAGTGATCTGGTTCCCTGAGCTGGGGACGACGAGGGAACACTGCTTTCTCTATTATTATTTTTATCCTTCTTAAGAGAATGGTTGGCCAAATCTATATCTGACTTCTAACAACTCTAAAGATGCCTTATTTTGCTTTGCTGTTTCTATTTTCTGTTCGGTTCGCCTTACGTACAAACATACGCTTGCAGACATAAGATTTTGGTTCAACGGATCAAGTGCCAAAGCTGTTCATCTACCAGTTGGCTTAGACTCTCTAAGCTGGGGAGGACATCATGTTTCACAATGTGGCAATGCTTGAGTATAGATTCGAGTCAAATTCCATCACCTTGGAGTTGGTTCTAGTGGCGAAGGCTCTTTGTTTATCATGATTTGATTGGAAAGTATAATGGAATTTAATCAAATCCCATTGTGTGGTCGCTGTAGTGTGTGCGTGTGGGTATACTTGATTGATGCTAGTTAACTTGTAGCTCATCCGACAAATAAGCTTTTCTTCTTAAAAGATTTCGGGTTCGAAGTTGAAAAAAACATTGAATTGATCGAGCATTGAACTATAGATCACCAGCAAGTCATTTAGGCTGGGATTCTGGCATCATAAGTGGATGTTTCTATTCGGTGAGCCATGATGTTTCTTTTCGGTGAGCCATGATGCCGAGTGGTGGGAGGCAATGCTGCCCAAAGTTAAAGTGACTGCTAGCTGGGTTGCTTTGGGCATTGGAGGAGGAAACAGGGGCACATTGCTCATTTTGTCCAGGGAAGTGGATAGCCGGAGACATAAAAAGAAGCGTTTTTGCCTCGAGGATTTCTATGCTTTTTACCTTTAGCTTCCTTCGGAATCTGGACCCCACCAGGGTATGATTTGATGCATAAAACAACCAATATCCACACCTTTAGAGAATATCGGCTTAATACATGATAGGAACTGCCCACTCGATCGAATTTATTGTTTACTTATTGGCAATGCTAGCATAAAGTCATCAAGTCCATTAACCTGAAGAAGTAATCGAGAGCCAAGACTACATTGCCGAAGTGTGTGGGTTGGAACTTAGGGAGTGTTTCATTGGCTTGTACAACATTCATTTATTTTGTAAAGCAAATTAATATGTTGTTTTACCGGTTCATTTTCACACATGAACTTTACTTTGTTATTAATTAACAAATATACTAAAATAATTAGGATTTTTCTTCGACTTCTTCGGCTCCTCCAATGATCATATGAATAATGAAGGAGCTCTTCTTCTTTTTTCCTCTTATTTCCATCCTTTTTCTTTTTCTATTTGTGTTCTCAAACTTTTTTTATTTCAATTAAATCCTTTCATGATTCAATTAGATGAGATTGAGTTTGAAATTATGATAGAAATATCAAATTAAAAGTTAGAGGACTGAAATGTAAAATACATAGAAAATATATAGCTAATCCTAAATTTAAAAAAACTTTATTTTGGTCCAAAAGTTTCTTTTATTTATTTGCAAGTCATTGAATTTAAGAGAGAAGAGAATAAGTCACTGAAAATGATCGAGCAGGAAAAAATATATCGATTGTCATGATTATAATAATCAAATGGTAGAGTTTGACGTTAAAGAATTCAATTCAATTCAATTCTTTAACAAATTCAATTCATCTTATAATAAAAGGTATACTATAAGATTGATTAAAGAATTCAATTCAACTATATTAGTTTGTCGGTGGCGGTTTATGACCTTCATCTTATAGTAAAAAGTATACTAAGGCTTGGAAAGTTTGTGGTTTCAAGTTGTTTTTATGATTTTGAACTGATATTTTACTATTTTAAAATCATAAATAGATTTATTAAGATTTTTATAATGTTTTAATGTAAAATAATCAGTTCAAAAGGGTTATTTAGTTTTAAAGTTGGAATCTCAACTTTCTAGCAAGAATTAAGGAATATATTTGTCAATCATGCTTTATGAAATGAAGATGGTCTCCTCTTAACAAAAGGTCCAAGATACAAAATAAAGATAGCTAAAAACCACACTTGTCAAATATATATAAAAAATAATAAAAATATATTTCTTAAATATTTTAAAATATCTTATTTATAATCTTATCATATAACACCTTACACCGGCTCTAGCTAGAGAGTCTTGTAACCCTAACAATAGGAATTGCTTGGATTTATAGACATGTATTGTGACTGTTGGGTGCAAGTGCCAAGAGGTAGACGAGATTGATTGTACTGGTGGTGGTTCGAATTCACGTGGAACAAGAGGTAAACTTGGGGTTGAAAGCTCAACTTTTCATAAAATAAGCAAACGTGGGAATATTATCTAAATCATTATTTATGGGCAAATATGATGAATTCATGAAAAAAACCTCTGACTTGCAACACAAGTTTCTATATCAAAATAGAAGATCTTTCAATACTTAAATTGATAAATATAAGAGGGGTGAAATATATATGTAGAGAGAGAAAGAGCATGTGTGGAGTAGATAAACCCGAACCCAAACAGTGGGTCACAGGCGGTCACAAAACGGTCACAAAACGGTCCTAAACGACACGACGAACCTCCTACATAAACCTGGCCCATGCACAAAACGGTCAACCATCAAGTTGGGATTATTTTTGCAAAAGGCACCCTCACTTGTGTGAAAAAAACAGTAGTTAATGCAAAAGGTGGAGTGAAAAATAACTAGAGATCACTAGTTAACAAAATAAAGGCAGACCCACCCGTACAACACTCTCTTTGCCTCCTTATTACCTATCCCGGATCCTCTCCATTACACAAAACTCTCTTATTGTTTCAAGCACTTTCTCCCT
>Ga0307517_10012736_pt1 | contig 11503 bp, 13 predicted proteins | sample 23_EM_MG_FD_194515 | JGI IMG/M metagenome (GOLD analysis project Ga0307517, IMG submission 194515) | Populus trichocarpa ectomycorrhiza microbial communities from riparian zone in the Pacific Northwest, United States - 23_EM | ecosystem: Host-associated > Plants > Roots > Unclassified | place... | reverse complement strand
AGGGCATTTGGGACGACGACGAGACCGGGACGAGACCGTGATGTTACTAACCGAGGCTTTCCCCATCAGAGGTACAAGCCCAGCAAGCCGGGGCCTACTTTGACCGAGAGTCCGACACCGTAACGCCAACCGTGAACGAAGCGCGAAGCTTTCCGACCGTGCAAAATGCCAAGCGAGGTGCAAAGCAAGTGCGGGGTAAGGGGGAGAACCGAACTTCATGAGCGGGTGTCAACGACGAACAGGAACGAGAACCCCAAGGAGGGGAGGCATGCGTGCCTCAGGAGAGGAGGGTAGATGGCTTAACGTCAACCCCTAGGCAGTAGCCATGATGGGGGAAGAGAGGTGGGTGGGGGATAGTGACGATGATTTCCCGTGGTGTTGAGATTTCAATCGCCGGAGGTGGAGGAGAGATGGTTCGTGGTCCTATCCCTTGGTCGGAACCAAGCTCCTTTTATAGGCATCTTCCCACAACCCTAACCCTGGTGACCCGTTACCATTACGTAGCGTAGCCCCATGACTCATGATTGGTCATGGTGCGAAATCCATCAGCTGATTCTTACGAATCAACTGCACACATCCTCTTTCCTCGATCTCAACCCATAAACTCGATCATGCGCTCGAATGAGTCGCATGCGTGAAACCCATGACTTGCAAGTGCGTAGTCATGTGCGAAATCATTACATCATATGATGTCACGATCGTGACGTCATGAAATTATTAACCAATCATAATCAATCAATGACTCGCAAGTGCGTAGTCATGTGAAAACTATGAGTCAAATGACGTCATAGTGAAAAACCCAAATACCTTTATGACTAATAAGTATTAGTCATGTGAAATCTGCCTTGCTTAGTCACGATTTGTGACACATAGTGTGAAATCCAACATACCTTATGACTAATAAATATTAGTCCTGTCAAATCTGCCCTGCTTAGTCACAATTTGTGACACTATACCTATTAGATTAACCAGCTACAGGAGTCGAATGAGCAACTTTCCAATGAAAGCTCTGAAAAATCAGACCTGGAGTTGATATTTCCTTACTTTTTATTCAAACTTAAGCTGAATCAACTGCTAGTAGATCCTGGTATTTTCATAATTGATTAATTACCTGAGCTTGTTGCCAAGTTCACTGATGGATTTGATTACATCGACTTTGAAGGTGCAGTATGTAGCAGGGTCTTGGCATTGGACGTTAGTCAAAGGGACACAACGAGAGGAAGGTCCTAAACGATGACTGTTGTTTAGCGTGAGAGTTTGGAGATGACAATCTCAGATCAAGGCAGATCGCCTAACGGCAGATCATGGTCAGGGTTGATGGGTTCTTGGCGTGGATCTTGGATATTAGAATAGAAGACATTATATTCTGAAGTACAGGAGTCGTGAAAGAAATACCAGGTAGCGTAAAGAACTAAGAAAACAAGGGGCTTTTTTTATTTTTTTTACTTTTTTTTATTTTAATATCATGTATTCGTTGATTAAGGTACAAGAAACAGTGTGGAGGGCTAGCTATGACCGAAACAAAACCTGTAAACAATCCAACGACCCGCTACACCCCCTCATGGGAAAAATCAAACCCCTCTAAACCAGAGCCCATCCTCCCCCCTCATACCACCTAAGACGAAAGCAAGACGGAGCAATACCTTCCTCCAGACACAGAAGGAAAGACAAGTATAGAAAAGAAACCAGGGAAAGACACAAACCCTTCGGCGGGCCCCCCAAAACAAAAGAAAGGAATCTTACGGCACCAAGTGCCGAGGGAGAGGAAAGATAAAACTACTATTGCCGGACGCCTTAGCGGAATCGCACTAAACCCCAAACCCAAAGGGCTACAGGGGCAGGCAGGTCGGGGACGGACTGTCCCCAGTAATCGGCGACGCTTCGGACTTTAGCATGGGCCAAGGAGGTAGTGCTATACCATGACACAGCGTAACCTAATGCGAGGTTCACGACCGTAGAGTTAATCGCGGGAGCGGGAGGAGGACGAGGGGAGTCACCCGGCGAGGAGAGCCACTCAGCAGTGGAGGTGCCAGCTATTGTGCGGGGCAGTAGGGTGCCAGCCAAGGAGGCAGATAAGGTGCCAGCTAAAGAAGGATGCAGCAGTACGGTGCAAGCTGATCTGACGCGTGTGAAGCGGGAGGAGGAAGGCTCGCCAAACAACCGAGATGTACGAACACGGAGGACATAGACGGGGTCACAGTATTTCGAACGCCGACCGTACCCATACTGCAACTCAGGAGCGAGTGCAATACCAAAGAGCAGGGCCACCAGGGCAACTACTTCACCGATAGACCGAAACTAGCGACTGTGTATTGACGGAGGAAGGAGGGTTGCCGACCGTGCAAATCGCGAAGCGAAACGCGTCGCGAAGTGCGGGGTAAAGGGTAGGAACGTCAACGCGAGCGTGCTCAACGAAGACAGAACGGAACCAGAAAGGAATCCAAAACCCCCAGGAGGGGAGGCCAAAGGCCCCAGAGAGAGGAGGGAGGTGAAGGCGTGATAAACCCCTGAGCAGCTGCCACGGGCGGGGTAGATCAGAGGCAGAGGACACTCTCACAATGATTTCCCATGGTGTTGAGATTTCAATCGCTGGAGGTGGAGCGGACGAGAAAGATGTAAGAAAACAAGGGGCGAAGCCTCCGTTATATAGAAGGAAATCCTAGCACAGCCTTTTGCCACCCCACTCATACCCTAGTATGAGTCGCATATCCGCGTAACTAAGGAAATAAGACAATTCATCGTAAACCTTACAAAGGAAATCCTTCATAGCAACCGTATAAATAAAAAAAAGAACACCCAAGTTATCCGAACATGTATCTCACCAGGGGACAGTGAGAGCAGGGCCCTCCCCAGGGCGGAAGTCCCCTGTGGCCAATTCCGGATTCTCTGGTAATGGTCTAGTCTTAAGTGGGTACTATTCGTGGAACTGATCAACTACCTTTCGTTTGTTAATTGATTCAGCCGGTCTCCATATTGTTTTGTCGTAACCTTCCCATTTCACTAAATCTCGCACTCGGTTCCTGATGAATTTGGAGTCCCAAATCTCCTCAACCTGCCAGTCCTCTTCTCCTTCAACTTCTACAGGCGGAGGTGGTGGGATTACTTGTCCTTCGAGGTGGTCATTGGCTGCTAGGTCGAACAGCGACACATGGAAGACGTTATGTATCTTCATAGTACTTGGTAATTCGAGACGGTAAGAGTGAGTTCCAATCATTTCCTTGATCTCATAGGGTCCATGACGTTTGTTGTCCAACTTTCAGGAAGGTTGACGTGCCCTGATGCTTTTGGCTTTCAGCCAAACTTTATCACCAACTTGGAAGAAGGGAGCTGGGAGTCTGCGTCGATTAGCAGTTTCAGGTTGGCTTTCTTGAGTGTAACCCATTTTGGTTCTAAGGTGTGCATGAAGTTGCGCCATGGTGACAAGGAAAGATCGTGCCTCTTGGTCATCAGTCGGGAGAGTTTTTTTGTCGAGAAAGTTCATATGAGGAGCATAGCCGTAGTTGGCAAAGAAGGGAGAGGCGCTAGTAGTCTCGGATGCGTGATTATTCCCCATAAATTCAGCCAATGGTAACCATTGGGACCAGTCATCTTGTTGGTAATTCACATAGGACCATAGGTACTGTTCCATGATACTCTTAACTTGTTCTGTTTGACTGTCAGTTTTAGGATAGAACACAGTAGATAAACGTTGGTCCATCTTTAGTCTGTGTCAGATGGTTCCGTAGAACTCAGCAGCAAACTGCAGTCCTCAATCGGATATAATCGTCAGCGGTAACCCATAGTGTTTCTAGATGTTATCCAGGAACAAGTTGGCAAGAGAGGAAGCATCGATAATAGTACAACAAGGGACGAGATAGCGCATCTTGGTTAGCCTATCCACTACTACCCAAAAGGCATCATTACAGTTGCTTGAGGGTAGGCCAGTTACAAAGTCCATGGATATATCTTGCCATGGTCGATAGGGAATAGAGAGAGGACGTAGGATACCAAAGGGAGCCTGGCCAGTCATTCGACCGCATTGACAGATATGACAATTGGCCACATAGCGTGCAATCTCCTTTTGCATGCTGGGCTAGTAGTATCGTCGCGTGATTAGTTCATCTGTTGTGGATCTGCCTGGATGGCCAGCAGCAGGAGTGTTGTGATTTTCTCGGATGATGGCCAGTCTCAAGGATTTGTGAGCGGGAACATAGAGACGATCTTGTTACTGTAGTCGATTAGCATCCTTGGTACATTCCGCTAGAGATATAAGGCGGATATGTCTTACCCCTTCTTCCAGCATCATGAGTATCTGATTTGGAAGAGGGTCAGCTTGATAGGCTTCTGCCATAAATCACTTAATGGTGACCCTCCAAAGTGAAGCAGAATATCTGCCAAAAAACCCAGAGACTGGGACCTGAGAACCACTTGGGTCCTATGCGTCTCATCCTCCTATACCTCTTCTTCTGTTTGCCCCACCATCCTTGTCAATGCATCTGCCATTCCATGTGGTTTACCAGGTACAAACTCAATTGTATAGTTGAATAGCGACAGGAATTCTGACCATCTGGCCTGTCGTTGATTGAGTAATCATTTCGTGGTAAAGTATCGCAGATTCTGATGATCTGATCGTACGTGACAGGTCGTCCAACCAGGTAAGCTTTCCATTCCTCAAACACTGTTACAACGGATATCAATTCTTTGTCCTAAATGTCGTACGTACATTTGGCCGGTAGGTGTTTCTTCGAAAAGAATGCAATTGGATGTAAGAGGCGCTGGGGTCCTGGTTGCGATGGTATACTGGCCGAAGCGATGTCTGAAGGGTCGGTTTCCACTACTATCTCTTTGTCGAAATCAAAATGGATGAGGATAGGGGCCGTAGTAAAGGCTTCCGTAAATCTTTCAAATGCGGCTTGGCAAAGATCCGACCATATGAATGGTGTACTCTTTTTGGTTAATTGGGTTAGTGGCCTTGCCAGATGTAAATAGTCTTGGATGAATCGCATAGAGAATTTTCCAAACCCTAAGAAGGAGCGGACATCGCGTAACTTCTTAGGGGTGGGCCACTCAACAATCAGGGTGATTTTTGTGGAAGCCATTCGTAGACCTTCTGTGGTGATGATAAAGCCCAGATATTCAACATTGTTCGTGTGAAATTCGCATTTCTGAGGTTTTACCACAAGTCTAGCTTTCGTTAAAGCTTCCAGGATTTGTTTAACATGTTCGATATGTTGTTCCTTGTTCTCAGAGTATATTAAGATATTGGCAAGGTATGCTGTACATAACCAATCAAGGAATAGGCATAGCACGTCATTAATACAGGCTTGAAAGGTAGCGGGGGCATTGGTAAGTCCAAAGGGCATGACAAGGGATTCGAAAAGGCTATATCATTTATGAAAGGTAGTTTTCCATTCCTCACGCGCCCACATACAGATTAAGTTGTAAGCTCCGCGGATATCCAGTTTCATGAATATCTTTGCTCGTGCGAGTTGCATGAAGGATTCTTTGACTAAGGGTAAAGGGTAGTGTGTTACGGGGTAGCCAACACGGTAGGATTCCGGGCTAACTAGGCCGGGGATATTCGAGACAACGGAATATAGGTCAGGAAGGCTCAAAAAGAATTGTTCGATAAAGTAATAGAAGAATATCGTAATAACTTATAATATTGTTAAGGTCTCTTCTCCGTTGCTTGATGATCCTCTCAACCATCGGGGAGAGCCCTACTATTTATACTAGTGTTCACGTTACTTTGACTTCTCTAGTAAAGAAGTATCTTTCCAAGAATTCAGTTGGTCAGAACAAAGTGCGAACACTATTTGACCCTGAATCTTGCCCAGCTTGACTCTGAGAATCTCCCGACTGCTATTTCTTCTGAGGGTGTCCCCACTCTACCAGTAGCCAGTCTTCGATCTCTTCGTCCTGATAGAGTATAATGAAATATGCAGTCTAAATGCCTACATACCAATAGTATTATGGGTATGGAGTGATCAAGTCCGATACTCATCTATCAATGCATAATGCGTATGCATTAGTAAGAGTAGAGAACTGGTTCTCTAATCATCGTTCCAATCATTTAGCCATATCTTGAAACGTGAACTCTTTGAGGTTCCTGAGTAGTCTCCCAGATGCCTCCGGGAAGTCCCTACTCAGGAAGCTTGGGTTCGGATATATGCTCTCCCCTATGATGGCATATACCTCGCGCATAATTATGCAAGCTATTCCCGCTAGGGTAATATAGTGGTTTTTGATTATTTCCTCGTTAAGTCCCCTATAGTCAACACATAAACCTGGAGAAACTTCCTTTAGCTTGACAAACAAAATCGGAGAACCAGCAGGGGAGGATGATTCGCAGATAAACATTTTATCCAAGTTTTCATCTAACCATTTGTACAAGGCCGATAACTTAGGTGGGCTAAGACCATATATTGGTGCAAAAAGAGGACCGAATCCATGGCGCTGTGGTATCTCATGATCAAACTTCTAGTAAGCTGGCAGTTGATCTTCTGTTTTCTCGAGGAATAAAGGAAAAATTCGTGGTAATATTTGTGAAGTATCTGTAGTACCTCGTCCTTGTCGAGAACCTTATGCCCCAGAGCAGACAGTGCAGCATAAGCCCTTAGAAAATGTGGTGACTCGTCTTCGATTCCATAGGCTATAGTAACATTGTTAATACAATTCTTCAAACAGTACTCAGATTCAAAGGCAAGGGAGTTAGAAGCGAAGTCAATCTTGACATAGTGGTATTTTGGCCAGAGTATACTGAGAGTCAGGTGGTATCCCTCAAGCATAGTAACAAAAGCAGGAATCACATACCAGAGTCTAGACGAACATGATACCTGAGCTCGTCCAGAGTTTGAACCTAATGTTGAACAAGTAGAAAACTCCTTTTTGCAATTGAATAGATTCTTTCAATACCGAGTGATAGGACGTGATCCCCCCCCCCCCCACAAGACATGGCCTATAAGACCTGACGCGTTCCATTGAACAACAATAAACCCCTAGTTTTCACAACACGCGAGATACATTACAATTTTCTACATCCTAATTTCTATCGTCTCTGAACAAACCTTCGTCAATCGTCCAGTATTACACCATGTCTAGTGAACCTCAAGGCAATTCACTCAGCCAGCCGGCTCCACAAGTAGGCAATATGTACAGGTGTAGACGCAACGCCGTACCCGTGGATAGGGGATCCGGATCAGGAACACAGCGGACGGAATCGGGCAGCTCCCATAGTACACGAACACTGGAGGCCGAATCAGGCAGCTCGCACGGTACACAGTCGTCAGGTCGGGGTTCTTCCCCACCACAAATCACAAGACGTCTTCCATCACGACCTACCAAGCGCCCTAGAAGGAGTACATTACAGACAACGGCGTATACTGAACATTTGGGGGAGACTGATGCATCACCACAAATGGAGACAGTTCGTCTTAGCGATAATAGCAGCGATGAGTACCAGAACTCGTGCAGATCTGATCAAACTGAATCAGATACAGAACCAGACGCAGAAGACAATGATATTCTAGATGACGACACTGCACGAGGGACTCGTCGGCGCTCATGAACTGCGGAAAGATGACAAGCAAAGAGCTGTGTTTCAACTGTGCGAGTTTCCACCACCTCCAGATCGCAGGGGACAGCACCAGTCAGGCGCACCCCAGCTGCTCTATGATGTATAATCCAAGGTAGTGCGTACACTCCACCGACGTTCACATCTTCCAGTGTACCACCGTATTCATCGCCGCTGGCCACCCACAGTGCCACTACGTCTGCAGTCAGAAGCTCGAGTCCTCCCGCCGATCCAAGTACGCCACGACATGAGCACATCTTGCCGGGTACTAAATCACGGCGAAATATAGCCATTGGAGCCGAGGCAAACGTAATAATGCGGGCCAAGACTCTCATTCTCAGGTACACCCTGTTTGTTAATCCTATTCCAGCACCTGCTACTTTGATGTCTGAGGTCCACCGATCTTGGCTGAAGGCACTTAATGACATATCCGACGCAGGAAATATTGAAGCATCGGATGCAAGATGAAATCAGTAAGTCGACGCTGATACTTAAACATTACGCACACTGCCGGGGGTGCTTACTAAATGTGACAGATATGCGCGAGACACTCTGCACTAAGATCCCAGTTGGTTTTCCAGGTAAAAGATCAAATTGGAAATTTGTACGATCTCCCGGAAGACCCGACGGCGATTGCGCGTAGAGTGGACTACCTGCTTGAGAGGGATAGATTTATGTCCTCCCCGAGGGGGTATGAGGTAAGTGTGCACTAGGTAGTGAGCCCGGACACAACTAATGCGTATGAACATAACCCAGCAAATAACAAATCGATTCCTCCTCCCCCAGGTCCCAGAGGCAACATGGGGAAAGTACTTCAGGGGCAAGAAAATGTTTGGGATTTCCGAACCTGATTTTCTTGGTCGCATCAATGGCATCATGGTTTGCTTCACCTGTGCCACACGGTGCCATACTATGCGAGAATGGCAAATAGGGGTGCATCTTGAAACATGCGACTTCAAGCCGAAGGCCGTAGCAGGTGAGCCTGACCCAGAACCCGGTGTCCTCTCGTTCCGGCTCCGATGCTAACATGACGTTGAGCCCGGAAGATCTTTTTGGCCGCCAGTGCCAGACATGGGCCTTTTGTCCAGACTTGGTACAGACTATGATTCTCAAGAACATTCGCAAGACCATCAAAGCCAAGATGCAGCAGGAGCTACAGTTCGTTACGGGATGGACGGGGTCCCAGAAAACGCGAGCCCCAGGCCCTTTTCCCCGCCCTGCCCTGCTCAACGGCCTGGGGCGAGATGTCTTTTTCGGCATTCCCTGCCCCGCTCCCCGCTTAGGCCCCCGCCCAACCCATGCCTCGGACTGGTCCCCGCTAAAAATGGATGGTAACAAACGGGGGCCCATCCTGGGAATGAGTGCAGGTGGGCCCCGGGCGGGGGCGGGGCAGGGATTACCCTAAAAATACCCCCCCGGCCCCGTGTAAGAGCAGGGCCTGGTGAGTGAAAACCCGCCCCGCCCAGCCCCGTAACGAACACTAGTAGGAGCATAGGGTCGGGGAAGATAGCCGTGAAGGGTTTACTGACGAGTGGGCTGCAGTCGCTGCAGAGGTACAGAGTCAGATTTCAAGTCGGGCCCCCACACGCGTGACTCCACGAATTCACAGTCAAACTCCCGGCAACCTAGCAATTTGGGCCCTGGCGGCCCCCCCGGGTAACCAATTCGATTCACAAGAAACTGTCACGTCTTTCGATTTCAGCCAGACGGCCCGACTCGCCCCCACACGCTCGACTCCACGGATTCAGAGTCAAACTTCCAGCAACCTGGGAATCGGGGCCCTGGCGGCCGCCCTAGGTAACCAATGAAATTCACAGGAAACGGTCTCGTCTTTCGATTTTCAGCCAGACAGCAACGCGACTCCTGACCTTTCTCGATTCCGATCTACAGAGCCCAGACACCTCACAGGAGTTGGCCATGGCGCTAACTTTGGACAATACCGTAACTCCTACTACTTTGCGACAACTCGCGCTCAGCATTGAAGATCTAGAGTCGCAAGAGGAGGCTGCTGTGCACAGCAAGCCATCGGATATGGAGCGGGGGGCATGGTGGGAGTAATGATGCGCGCAGTTAGGAGATTGAGAAAGTGTAGCATAGCTGTAATAAATATTTGGATGCCGTCGTCACTCTCACATGTGGGAAGGGTACCCGGAGGAGCTTAGTATTAATATGAGGACATCAAGCAAAATCATGGATTTAGAGTAGAATTAGTGACATGCGATCAGGATATGGTAAAACTCATGGTGACAGCATTAGGACAAGCCTCTAGTAGGCGTAGGACCAGGATACCATTAGACTTAGTTCACCATGTGTCAGAGATCACAAGGTGACGTCTGATAGAGTCACCATTGGATCAGGACACGGCATGTATAGGGGGTAAGATCAGGAAGAACACACCAGACGTCAGGAAGGGAGAGATCACGATCGTGACATCCGGACGAGGGAGGCAGGAGAAGAAAGAATGAGGACGAGAGGTGGCAATCTCCATGAAGCCCTGATGTTGGGGGAGAAGGAACCGGCATCGGGACACGAGGGTCTCAGATCAGACGTCGTCAGAGCGGGAGAGTCGTAGATCAGACGTCGTCAGGGCGGGAGAGTCGTAGATCAGATGTCGTCAGGGCAGGAGAGTCGTAGATCAGACGTCGTCAGGGCTGGAGAGTCGTAGATCAGACGTGGTCAGGGCTGGGGAGTCGTAGATCAGGCAACGTCAGGACGGGAGAGTCCTGGATGAGGCGGCGTCAGGACGGAGTAGCGGAGCACCAGATGCAGTCAGGACGCACAGGACGTAGGGGTCCGAGTCCGGATTGCGTCAGCACGGATGGCACGAAGTAACGCAAAGTCAGGACGCAACGTCGATCCGACCTTTCATCCTGATTCGCGATTAGCGTTCCGGCATCAGGTGCGTCAGACGCACGGAACACATGGAACGCAAGGTATTATTATTGCTGATGAGGAAGGGAGAGGAGAAGAAGAGTAACATACATCAGCAAAAAGAAAAGCATACACCCGGACGCACCCCATGCTCCCTGTGCGTCCGGCGGTCCAGGCGCATAGAACGTAAACTCGTGTTCTGGGTGTGCGGTCTTTTATTGGGTGCTTGTGGACAGGGGTCCATGCCGCCCAGACGCACCAGACGCAACCAAGGACTCAGAAGATACCCGACGCAGAAAGGTTCTCCGGACGCAAAAAGGTTCTCCGAACGCAACCCGATAGGATAGAACATTAGTGGAAGTACTCAGGTGTAACTAGCTATCATCAGATACCTCCTAAGTCAACAACTCTACCTTCGAGGACTTTGAATAAATTAGTGAAAACTGTGGAGAATATCCAAATTGTCCGGAAAGATTAGGCTTCGTTACGGGGCCCCGTTTCCAAGGAGCGGGGACAAAATATCATAGGTTATTCTGATTAACTGGTCGAAAAAATCATCCAAATCGGACAAGAACTGACTGAGATAGAGCTCTTTGAAGTTAGACAACTTCACAGAGCTCTATCTCACTCAGTTTTGGTCCGATTTGGACGATTCCTTTTTCAATATGCAGTTAATAACCTGCTCTTGGCGCCCCGTTTGTCAGAAACGGGGCCCCGTAACGAACACTAGGAAAGATCCATGCAGTATTACTCATGTTTACTTATTTGAGTCATTTAGATAGTATTACCCTAGCGGGAATAGCTTACCTAATAATTAAGAGCGAGGTATATGGCTTCATAGGATGACCACATATCCGAACCCAAGCTCCCGGAGTTATGAGCTTCACAGAGGCATCTGGAAGACGCCTCGGAATACTGAATGAAAGCACGTTTCAAGGTATGTTTAACTGATTCGAACGATGTTTAGAGATTACTACTCCTCTCATTTTCTAGTTGCATATGCGATTAGCTGCATAATGCTTTGATAGCTGGATATCGGAACTGATCACTCTATATTCCATACTACTATTGGTATGTAGG
>Ga0307517_10012735_pt1 | contig 11504 bp, 18 predicted proteins | sample 23_EM_MG_FD_194515 | JGI IMG/M metagenome (GOLD analysis project Ga0307517, IMG submission 194515) | Populus trichocarpa ectomycorrhiza microbial communities from riparian zone in the Pacific Northwest, United States - 23_EM | ecosystem: Host-associated > Plants > Roots > Unclassified | place... | reverse complement strand
ACCTAGAGCTCAGAAAAATCCCGAAGACAAGTGGGATATCGCGTCCTCGTCCAACCTGAGGCTTTTCTTACGCCACCGCCATACTTAACATTTGCAAGAAACCCATCGAGTCTGTTTATAGTAACACAAAAAATGGATTGCAATGCGCAACTTTACTGGGTGTCAAGGCAGGCCATCGGTAGTCTGTCATTTTACTTTTTTCCGCTTGTACAAGCGGGAGCAAGCGTAAAAAAGCGTGAAAGCGACAAGCAGAAAAAGCCCGGTATCGACTTCCAAAAAGCTACCTGCTCTCATCCGTAGCATTACTAATAAATTATAATATTTAATCTACCAACTTATAACTATTAAGACGACGACTAGCAGATGCTAGTGGGGAATTAAGTGCACAGAGTGGTGGCCTTTATATAATTGACTGGCCTCAGGGTTAGCTCGCTAGAATATTCCACTGCTCCGACTTGTTCTGATTGATGGTGCTGATGGAATATTCTAGTGAATTAACCCTGAGGCCTTTTACTTATATAAACGCGACCACTTTTTACTCAACTCCCCCACCTAGTGTTTGAAAGTCCAGTTACAAGACTGGGAAAAAACCGAGACTGGACCGGACCCTAACCGATCAAGACCAGAAATAATCAGGACCGATTAAGACTGTAACCGCGGTCCAGTCTTTGGTCCATCAACATTTGGGAAAATGAAAGACTGAGCAAAGACCGGTCTTAGCAGTCTCAACCAGTCTTTTTCAAGGTTCTAGCATATTTGTATTTCAAATTTTGCGATACATGTACACTTTCTCCCCACTTTCAGATTTAGAATTTTTTAAAGAGCGACTAGACCGAAATGCTACAACAAACACATCACCGCATCACAGCTCCAGAAAATATTGAAACAGACATTCCACCATGACTATCACTACTCGAACAATTGCACTCGGCATTCCACCAAGGCTCCACCAACCCAAGCCTACTAAGACCAGCAGTACGAAGGCTACCAAAACCAATAAAAAGAACCAGAAAAGGGTTGCAACTGAGAGTGACAAAGATGATTCCAGTGATGAGTCAGAGCCGAGAGTGAAGAAAAAGCGATGCAAGGAGCAGAGCAAGGTGTCAGATGATGATGTGGAGTTGGTTGAAGATGATGTTGAGCCGCCGGAGGAAGATGTCGAAGACGTTGATATTGAACCTGGCATTGGTGATGAACAACAGGTTAGCAGGCCGTTCATTGTGGTGGCCATAGACTCACTTAATCCCAGGATGACAGCCTTAATGACAAGCAACGCAGGGCTGACCTTGAAGCACAGCCTGTAAAAAAGAACTCAATGCTAGACCTGCTCATGATAATGTCCGACACAGTTACTGTGAAATTCAAATTAGGGACAGATAACTACATGACAGAAAAAGGACAGTGGTGTAAGATTTGCAAGTAAGTCTCCATACCAAAAACATATAAAATGATGGATGACTTACTATAGTGAAGGATCGATGAACAATTTCTCAAGTTAAACGGAAAGCGCAAGGCTTTCCATAAAGGAGGGAACTCATCATGTCACCTACATATCCGTCAGCATTATCCCATTTACAAGGAGAGGTGTGAAAAAGAAAAGATACCGGTTGCTCATTGGGCCATTTCACGGAGCATTTGGAAAGTGATGGAGGAAGAAAAAGAGGCTGAAGCGAGCAGCCGCACGACAAAGAAACAACAACAGCTAGACTTCCAGATGGTGACGGGGCCATGAGAATTTATGAGAGAAGGTGTCCTCCATGCGGTAGCAAAGCTCATTGCAACTAATGATCAAGTGAGTCATTAGTACATCTCATTTTTATCACAGAAATAATCGATAATGTATCTATAGCCGCTTGCACTCACTGATAATCCTGTGTTTCGAAACTCTCTTGTTGCCATGAGGCCGAAAGCAACCTCAAATGACCTTCCAACTACTTACGACGTGAAAGTGTATCTTCACAACCAGTTTGTCAAGCATATACAAAAGCTGAAGGGAGAAATAACTGTAAGAAACTTGCCACCTTATAAGCACAGCAAAGTTGACATTTACCTGGGGTAGGTGGCTCCAGGGAAAGTTTTGGTCACTGCGGATGGGTGGTCGGCTGACACAACGAAGGCGGGGTTTCTTGGCATGACGGCGCATTGGATTGAGGTGAAGGACGAGAAGTGGAAGATGAGAGCTGAGGTGATCGCATTCAAGGCTGTATCAGGCGCACATAGTGGGGAGAATTTGGGAAGGTACACCATGGGATTGCTCAACTGTGTTGGCATCATGGACAAGAAAAGATCAAAGGCATGCCGTTTTACATGGTCTCACATGACCATCAATCTGATTGTTCATTACTTATAGCTATATACAGTGACATTAGATAACACCGGTAATAATAACACAATGTGCAAGACCATCCAGGATATCCATGCTCAGAGAGGCCTTCCCCTGTGGAATAGCGATGAACAGCAATTACCATACGTTTATTTGTTGTTCATAATTTCCTCCTTCTGAATAATCTTCCTATAGTTGCTTGGGACTAGTGATGTGCCGGCTTTGGCCTGAGGCCAGAAGCCAGGCCAAGCCAAGCCAAAAAAAGCTGGGCCAAGCCGGGCCTGACCTTTGGCCTAAGCCGGCTTTTGGCCCGGCCTAGGATATGGAAAAGCCAAAGCCCTTGGCCTAGGCCCCAGCTTTCGTACCCTAGGAATATGACTTAAATTTGCTGTGAGAGACAGAATTTTTAACATTTTCACGAAGGCTTTCACATTGAAACACATTTAAACTGAGTTTCAAATGTGACGCAGCACTCAAGAACAGCCACGTACAAAAGCAAAACACATTTGGCGAGATCCATCGGAGTTTGAATTACAATCAAAACCTCCTTTGCATGCAATTCACTGCGATTTGGCATGATTCTGGCCTGATTCTGCACCTCCTGTACTCAAAAATAAATAAAATAGGGTAACCACACTGTATAGTAGATATTTACATATATTTAAATCGATTTAAAGGTCAAAAAGTGCGAATTTGTACATATACACCAAAAGCCCTAGCTCAGGCCAAAGCCAGGCCAGGCCAAGCCAGAATTTTGGCTTTGGGCCCGGCTCACGATTTCTTCAAGCCAAAGCCACCTAAAGCCAGGCCAAAGCCAGGGCTTTCAGGCCAAGCCAGAGCCGGCACATCACTACTTGGGACATGTAATCAACCTCGGGAACATTGACGTTATGTCCCACATCACCAAGATTGCGGCTGTCGAAAATTCGACAGCTATCTGGGAATACGATCCCACACGGACTGACAACCATGTTCTAGGCGGTTCACTTGATGTGATTGCCACAATCCATATGCTCGCAATCAAGGTAAGAATGTCTCAATTCCCAAAATTCACATGTCAAACTCACAATGCACCTTTAGATTCAGGCGTCTGGACAACGGATCGAATATTTCAAGAGTACCCAGCTTCATTGTGGACTCCCTGAAGCCGTGAAAATTCCTTTACACAGCAATGTTCGATGGGGAATGGCTTTTAACATGCTTCACCAGGCAAACCACCTTTGCCAAGTGAGTCTCATCATTTCTCCTGTTCAATTTGGTAATAAGACACTTCATTAGCCTATTGGGTTATTTTTGACATCAGCGGACAATAAGTATGGTCCCATCACTATGTTACGCTGTGATAATCGTCTCGTGAAGCATATCCTGTGGTCTGCATTCAAGTTGGGTGATCAAGATTGGCTCAGGGTGGTTGATGCACGCGACATACTCGGGGTAAGTAATTGAATTTATTCTCAATCCTTGTACAAAAACCTGACCTGATCCATTAGGACTCGAACTGAATTCAACAATACTTCTCCTCCGAAAAGGAACCGACCCTCTGGCGAGCCCTTCCTGCACTCAAAGAGCTTCAATTGGCATGGGAGAAAAAGCGCGACGCTCCAAGATATGCGTTATACAAGGAGGCCCTTACCACTAGCCTTGAAAGCTTGGGAAGTATTATTCGAGGCTGGACGAGAAGCCTAGTTTCGTATTGGCACTCAGTAAGAATCCTGGCTCAATTGGTTGGTTCATGTTGACGAATACCTTTACAGTACTTCATCCCTACTACAAACTCGCTTACATCGAGATTTATTGCGGTGGAGAGAAAGAGCAAGCCGCTGAAATTGCACAAGGAAAGCTTGATGCTAAGAACTGGCATGGTGAGGCCAAAAAGCTCGTTGAGAGAACAGTACATCGTGTGGTTATTGTGAAATAGAGACTGTACTAACTACCTACAAAACAGATGGCTGAGTATTATAAAACTCGCCCCAAAGCTGCTCCCATCGTCCTTCCATGAATGCTTCCTCCAGTGCCACATCGACCTCGGCTGATGCTATGTTGGAATTCGACAAGCACTGTGAAACATTGCTTTCGGACAATTTAGAAGAAGGCTGGGCATCGGAACTAGGCCGCTACCTTAATATGATGCAATGAGATGTTAAAAAAGACACGGATATTGTTGAATGGTGGCAGGTACGCACTGTCATCTGCCCGTATCCTTCGTCTGCTAATCCGAGCTCTGTAGAACCATGCCCTATTATTTCCTACGCTTGCTCATATTGCACTCGACGTCCTCCTGTCTCAAGCTCCATCTGTCCCATGTGAACAGTTGTTTTCGGGTACCAAGCAAACTGCAGACAACCGCTGATCACGGCCCAGTTCCAAAGTCTTTGAAGAACTTGCAATCATGGGATCTGCATGGGGGCCTGAGCTCTACGATTTCGCCGCTTGGAACACAGCCCAAGTCGAGGAGATTCTGCTCGACAATCAGGAACTGCTTCTTGATGACATTGACGCTTTTGAGTGGGAAAAGGAGTTGGATTCAACAGCTTTGAGCTTGAACTGTAGTGTATTATGTCCCATTCTTGTACCTAGACTACCTATAAGACTGGTTGAAACTGGTTTGTAAACCAGTTTCGACCATAACCGGTCTCGACTGGTTTTTTAACTGCAAAAGACCAAGACCAACCACTGTGAACCGGTCTTATGCGGTTCGGTCTGGTCTTTCACGACTTTTCAATTTACAAAGACCGGTCTTGGTCTCAGTCCAACCCCTCGAGGGCAAAAGACCGGACCGGACCGGACTTTCAAACACTATTCCTACATACCACAGGCGATGCCAAGAAAGCAAGACACCACCTTGCAAGAATGACCAAAATTTGCAAGTTGTCTGCAAGCATTTGTATGAACTTTTTGAGCCTATCAACTGTTGGCAACAATATTTTTTGATTTTGAGATGAACAGAATCTTGCTGCCTCCTTATCATTTACTGCAGAGAATGCATTTGACTCATAGTTGGTTAAATGGCCTGCAAAAAACTTATGATCTGATGGTATTCCTACATACCGCAGGCGATGCCAAGAAAGCAAGACACCACCTTGCGAGAATGACCAAAACCTGCAATCAACTTGTGAGTTCTCATGTGAAATATGAATCGGACCTTTACCGACTGGCGATACATGACCTTATGATTCAAGCTATAAGGTGGCAGCTAACCCACAGCGCATATGGTGCCTCATACTTACTTTTAAATACTCATATTGCCTTACAGGACTTTCCAAAATTTACTGATCAGTGGGAGGAGTCAGGGCATGGTACAGCGTTGACGCATCGACTCTGAGGACTTTGAAATTTCCATTGCCAATGGTGGCTGAAATACATTTCTCTCCCGTGTTAGCTCGTCCCTGTGAGTCATGAATATTGGAATGGTCACTTCGCCAAACTAGAGTCAGCTCGTTAACGAGACTACTTAGATTGGATGTTCCTCGGGTCGAGGGGATGATTCCTAGGTGCATGTTTCAGGAATGTTCCCTTGAGCCTCGAATCTTGACAGGCTGAAGATGCGCTCGATGTCTTCTTGTTGTGCTTTGAGTTCTTGTATCCCCGTCATGGAGAGTGTAATACTCATGTGAGCAAAACTCATGAGCGATTCGGAGAAGGCTACACCATTCCGAGATAAGTGGTTTGAGAAAATTGAAGCTAGAGTGGAAATTTTGTAAAACATCCGTTTCGAAGAGCTTCGGTTCCCGAAAGAGGCGCTGTTTGTATTTGGAAACACCCATGTGACCTGTCACTTGGGCGTGTCTTCTTGCGGACAGTGCCATCGCAACATGTTTACCTTCTTAAGTATTTTCTTATGCTATCATTAACATGATCCACAAGGCTTCCCTCGCCTCGCCTCTGCATACCTCATCTCAGGGCTTTTCTTTTCCCCACCCACCCACTCCTACGCCACCACCTTTGATATGCACCCAGACCCAACCCGGTAGAGGAGGATTGGTGGAGGGGGGTTCATCTGCCCTCTCTATCGGCCTTTGCCCCATGGAGCAGTCGACGTCTAGTCGCCTGCTTCCACGCCCCCTGTAGACTACCGGCTTGGTTAAGCAATACAATTCTACTTGCGATGGCGCGAAAATCCGCAAGATGTAAAGGCAACCAAGATCACTGTTGAACAGATGCCACACCACACTCCAAAGGTGCTTGATTCTTTGATGGTCCCCATGGCCTGATTCTGGGATATCCTCTGGATCACCAGCCGGATCGCCAGCCAATTCGTCTCGACATTCGCCAGGTCCTTTCAGAGGCAGACATATCTTGACGAGCACCCAGAAAAAAGACTCTATGTCATGCACAGCATCGTGATGGACCAACGGTTCGCTGTCCTCCAAACTTATAAAGTAGTGCTCATCAGACAAAATCTCACCACTGATGTAAGGTGGTGTTCCCTGCGAGGTGTTGTCATTGTCAGCTATGGTATTGGATAGCAAACAGGCACGCACGATCTTTGCCCTGACTGGCTCATTCTCCGGATATAATTGATAGTTATAAGATTTCTTGACCTAATCAATGTATTTAGTGAGTGTCAGCTGCATAATGCATATAACACATGACCAAACTGGTTCCCAATTCAGGGTCTTGCACGACAAACAACTGTCCTCAGGAAGATATCCGAATTTCATGGCATGTCCAACAGCGTCTGCTGAATAATTATATGGTTTGGAATTTTGTGGGACATCGAAAGCTCGCAAAACAATATCATCCTGAATCTGGAATTTGGAAACATTCCTGAGCTTCATGATCACAATATCGGTAATACGATCTGAAGCACGTCGCAATTCCACTGCGCTCATATCCCAACCTGGGTATTGCACCTTTGGGACTGAAATGTCTTGGATCTTTTCACCAACTCTGGCACAGTCTAAATCAATTAGACATCCCCTGGAAGACATGGTGGTTATCTGAGACTCAGGGTACCATTTGATGATGATATTTCCGGGGCTTATGTCCCGATGTAGAACCCTGTTCGCATAGAGGTACTTGTGGCCTAGTCCTGTTTTTACCACGCCCCCCAAACCGCGTCAGAAACTTGTTATGTAATCTTCGGACTTTGAAAACGCGTCGCGTCAATATTGTAGTGCAGGCCTTTGACTCTTTACGCGTCTATTCGTGTACAACTCTCTTTATTCCGATAAATTCAGTTCACGTTCAAAGAAATACTTGACCTCGATGGAAGGAACCCTTAAAAGTGTGCGATCTTACAAGAAAACTCCTGCCATCACTGTGCCGGACACTCCAGAATTCCTCCAACGTCTTTTGCCAGCGGACTCGAGTTCCTCACATCCATCTTCCCCAAATGATACTCGTGGACCATCGTCGACTACGCTTGGCTCTCCGTTTAACGGTCCTGGCTGGTTGGATGGATCGTCAAGCCAACCACGGCTGCGTCAGTCTCCGCAAAGCGACAGCCAAAAGTTGGCACTGAAATTCGAGAAAATGGAAGCGCTGCTTAGTGACTGGGAATTCGATTCTGTTGGAGATTTTTTGGAGATTCTATTCTACAACCCAATTCGCACCACTGGGCAATCTGATCCTCGAGGTTCCTTTCATGCGAAGGCGGTTTCTCGATTCCTCCAAGGACGCAACAACACCAAGATGTCTGATATAATTTCCCTCATCTACGGACACAAACATGGCGCACCTTCACCAGGATCTCCGCGATATTCTGAGCGCCATGCCCCATTCTCACCTTCAGTTTCTCCTGAAGAAATATTTCATGCTCGTCCTTCCTTATTTTCATGGGCAACAAATCTCGTCGCCAATCATGTTCACCGCGAGATCTACTCTCTTACTGCCAAGGACGATAACACCCACCTTCGAGCATTGACAAATGGGCGACACTCGGATCGTGCTAACGTTGTGACTTGGGACGCATTGGGAAAGTTTAGTATCTCCGCCCTCATCGAGAAATACAAAACTCGCGCACCTGTGTCTTGGCACCTCACTGAATCTATGGCTGCCTCGCGCAAGAATGGCATTGTGGTTTTAAAGAAGCGACGTCCGCATCCTATTGCAAGTGTTTAATTATTATATTGTTAGGCGTTGAGTTCTTATCGGTTTTTCAGGTTCTAGTCGGTGCTATTAGCGCTTTCATATTTGCACGCAACCACTATGCAAATGGCCACCTTGCGATGGCATTGGGCGTATGGCATTTCGCAGCCAAATCTCATATCGATGTCAAGCGCGTCTACAGCCGGCTCGGAAATATTGTTAGCGACACAACCGTTCGAAACGCGCTGGATTCTCTTACAGACTCGAGTCTTTCTGCCCTGCGAGCTGCTGTTCGGGATGCCACAGAACGAGGCCAGACGGAATGGTGTTTGATTCTTGACAATGTCCAGGAGTATTGTCCGGTTTACGAAGGAGGAATTGCACGCGAGAGTATTCTCAAGGTTGGAACTGCAGCTACTGCAATACGGCTCGACGACTGCAAGCCTGGCGCTTTTGATTTACAGAGTTATCTCCTGCGTGTAGCTCAAAAAGAGCGGGAGAAAATGACTGTCGAAAGTCTGTGGAACGATATCGATTGGCAACATCAGCGAACCGTACAAGCTCTCCACTGGGCTCGGGTCCTGGTTGACTACATTCCTGAATTGAAATTCCTGTCTGCAGAGATTTCGTCACGGTTTCGTTCAGCACCTGTTGCCAAGCATCGCATGCGCGAAGGACGGAAGAGCGTTGTCCAGCCACTGGGAACTAATGCAGAAAAGGAGATTGAAACACAAGGAATGGCTCGAGCCATCCTCGACTTTGACAAACAGATGGGCGTAGAGCCTGAGGCCGCTGATAAATTGCTCTCTTGGGTTCGTGGGGATGGTGCTTCGTATGCAACAACACTTCGTTTGCAAAAATATCTATGCTCTGTTCCCGACAACTATGAATCTTTCCGAAACCGTATCGCTACGCCTGAAATTTGGCACGCCAAGGCCACAATGATAAACTCTATTGCCGCAAACCATTATGGACCTGCAACTTCAAAGGATCCATCGTCTCTTTCTCGCAGCTCAAACTTGGCTGGTTTCAAACGGCCAAGTAATCTCGGAAGTTGCGACTATTATCCAACTGTGCGAAGTATGACTTTGATTTGGGAAGCCCAGGTGCTCGACTGTTGGAGGTAGCTTCGTTTTTTACATTCACCGGTTGGGACTAACAGCTCTCCACTTTAGAGTACATCTTGATGCGACGCCCGACCTCCTTTCGCACTTCAAAAGTCTGGCGAGCAAAAAAGATCTGCCTTCTCTCGACACATTGTTGCATCAAGCGGATATTCTTGTTGGTCGATATGCTTCCCAGGACGCCTATGAACAGTGTCTATCCGCTACAGAGTCAAGAAATGCAGAGCCGCCGATGAAAATTAAATCTGGGCCAGCGGCCAATGTTCAAAATTCGGACTCTACGAATGCTAACACTAACGCTCCAGTTGTTGAGACGGCAACACAAATCAATGAGGACCCAGAAGTTGATCCACCTTCTCTTCCGACAGAAAATGTACCCAAAGTTCACGAGGAGGCTGAGGATTTCGACGGGGACCGAGTTCTCGCGAATTGCATCCTGTTTTTGCAGGATTTTGGTTGGTGGATTGAGATTTCATACGCTGTTCCAGAAGGTGATATTGGACGGGCTTTTGAGATCTTGAAGGTAAAACCTATTCAGATGGAATTCCAAAAATAAGAGATTCACGACATGAACTTAATTGACAGGTTTGGATATTTATGTTTGCCGGATCGTCTCATCAAAATTACATGACATACCTTCTCGAGGTATATTGTCTCCTACGCTATGAAGCCTCAGAAGACCTACGTGATGGAATTCTCAATAACTGGCTCGTAAACATAACTGGAGAGCTTGGGAAATGGATCGAAGGCGACTTACTCCAAGAGCATTATAACCGCTGGCTCGAGGATCAAGTACAGAAACGAGGAGGCAATTTTGACGACAAATTCTACCGAAGCACTCTCTCACCCAATGTCAATCACTTTCTACGCATCAAGGAGGAGATCGAGAACGCATTTGACCTTTCAAGTCGTGCGAAAACACATACCTCCCCTCATTTGCGAGATGAACTTCGACTTCTCCTGGCATTGTATAAAGAAGAATATATCCATCTCTTCTGCGCTGGACGGACTCTAGGGCATGCAGCAGTCAACCAACTTAACCGCGGCTTCGATCGGGTACAAAAAAGTAAGCTGGATGACTTTATCTGCAGGACCACTGCCTATGCAGACGTACTTGCCGATATTCTCACCTATAAACAAGCCGACGAACTTGAAAGAGAAGCTGCCCACACAGAGGGAGAGGTTCAGCAACCATCTCATCTTGGTGACGATATCCATACCTACCCACCTTCTAGCGACATTTCCCGCCCTTCTGAGTCTGGTATTTCCAGGGAAGAACTCTCGAGCTCCTCCTCTTCCTCGTCGTCGTCATCATCATCGTCATCTAATCATTGGTCCGATGATTTTGAACTTTCCGAGGATGACAAGGATGACCCGAGCAATAACCATTTGGTCAGTGGTTCAGAATATGATGTCCATATCTCAGAGGACGGGCTGACGCACCGAGCATGGTATGAACAAGCAGATGAGGCAGACAATTCAAGTGACGAGGATGATGAAGGTCAAGATTTTGATGATACCTTATATTCCAACGAGGAAAACGGGGAAGACGATGACGATTCATATGATTCTGATTAGACTCGATATTCGAAGTATGAATAAATAGAATAGACAGACAGTCATAATTAATTAAGTTTTTGTAACCGTAACGAAGACCGAGTTCGAGTTGCTTGAGGTTCATTCTCTTTTTCAGCTGATACCGAGATTGCTTCTGGAACCCTAGCGCGTTGGCGTGTGCGATACTTTGGCCCAAAATCTTTGAACGCTTGAGCGACACTAGGTTGGATGGCTCGAGGAGCTCGGCGTCGCTTGGAAATGTTTGTAATGTCCTCAGTGGCAACACGTTTGCGAGTCACGGATGCATTCACAGGCTCCTCGATGGCCGGTGTAGGAGCAGGGGATGGTGGCCGGACTGGTGGTAACCACTTTTATGATAAAAACTAGACAAGTGTCTGCAGGCCGACGTGTATAATGCCACATGCAATTATGAAAGGTTTCATTGTGTGTCTATGTATTTCATTCATTAA
>Ga0307517_10012734_pt1 | contig 11505 bp, 5 predicted proteins | sample 23_EM_MG_FD_194515 | JGI IMG/M metagenome (GOLD analysis project Ga0307517, IMG submission 194515) | Populus trichocarpa ectomycorrhiza microbial communities from riparian zone in the Pacific Northwest, United States - 23_EM | ecosystem: Host-associated > Plants > Roots > Unclassified | place... | reverse complement strand
ACCCTAGAAAACTAGGGGTTTTACATAAATATATTCTTAATTATTTTAATAATTTAATAAATTGATATATTTATAATATTTTAAATTATTTTTTTTGTAAAATAAAATTTAAATTATAGAAAAGAAAAAAAAATATTAGGCTCATGCACCTAGCCTTAATAAAAAAGTACAAGCATGCCTGATTTTTTTTTATTTTTTTTATTCTTGGAAGTGAACAACAATATCATTGTCTCTCTCTTTGTTTTTTTTATATTATTATTATTAAATAGGTGACAGGTTTCCAACTAAGTAGCTATCTAGAATCTGGCTAGTACTACGATGGCTGGAAAATTAGTGGGGAATGAGTTGATTTAAAAATCTATTTTTCTAATAATTTTTACCCAAAAACACCTTAAAAAAACAATACAAACTTATATAAATCACCCAACAACCTCAAAACACCCTAAAAATCACTAAAAAACAAATGAAAATCAACTTAATGAAAATAATCAAAACCAAGTCTTTTTTTGCCATGTTTGAAGTGAAAAACCATCCCAATTAAACTCCTCTTGAGAAGAGCAACACATTAATATAAAAATCCACTTTTTTGGTGGTTGAATTATGACCAACCAATATCTTTACTATTTTTTCAATGAATTTCTATGTTGTCTCTCTAATTTAAGAATTAAAAAATAAAAAAATAATTTTTTTAGTTAAAATAAAAATTTTAAAAACTTTGAGATTGACTATGCATTTTCTCTATCTGTTACTTGGTCCTTTCACTTTAAATTTTTTCTTTCTAATTCAATTAAAATTTTTATCCTATGGAATTAAATAGGCCACAAAAAATTTAAATGAAAAATGAAAAACATCCGATGACAATTTTTTTTTTTAAATAGCTAGGATGAAAAAAACAGGGAGGTGCTTCAGTCCTAGTAGTTTTTGTTGATGTTAATTTGCATAATATCAATCTTAGTGGAGAAATTAATGCAAAAAGTAAGATTAGCGACATATCATGTTAGAGTCTTGGTTTCCAGAATTATTGGAATATCCCTTTTCATTGATTTCTCTTGTTTTAAGTTTAATTACTTGTGCATAGGCCCACCGACCTAGATTCAAGGCTACAACTAATACTACTTTTGTGGAGAACTTATTAAATTCTTTCAACTAATTAATTAATTAATTAACTAATTATTTAATTCTTCACTGATCTCTATAATTAAGTTTAGAAATCATTTGGAGTGGAAGCAAGTACTAAGTGGGATTGTAGAAGACTTGTTTTTAATTTGGAGAGTAAAAAAAATGTTATTCTGCAAGAAAACTTTAGTCTTCAAGATTTTATGGGTTCTACTTTTTTTCAGCGTCCATTGCTTGGCTGCAACTCATTATCATTTCAAGGTAAGCATGCACATATCCAACATGAAAAATTATTTTAAGTTCTATTGAAATAACTTTGATGCATTTATCTCATGGTTGGCTAATTTAATCTGCATAATATTAATCCTTGCGCCATGTTTTAATTCACTCGTCTTCATCCTTAGTTTTAACCCTTTTTTTTATACATATAAAAGTCGAGAATTTTATTAATATCTGTCATAGCCAGTAAGATGATGGCGATGCAGAGAAGAAGAAAAACAAAAAATAGTTTTAACCACTTATACTGGGAGCTAAATTTTCTGCATATAAAGGTTATGGAAGCTCCATATACAAGACTATGCAGCAAAAAGAAGATCTTGACTGTGAATGGACAATTTCCAGGACCAGCTTTACACGTTCATCATGGAGACACAATCTATGTTACGGTCCATAACAAGGGCAGATATAACATCACCATCCACTGGTATATATAAATTTCCTTCAGAAAGAAGGTGATCGGCATTTAAATGACCATTCATATAAAAACAGATTATTCTTTATGTTTTCTGTCATTTCCATTGCAGGCACGGCGTAAAACTGACTGGATATCCTTGGTCAGATGGTCCTGAATATATTACACAGTGTCCAATCCAACCTGGAGGGAAGTTCAAGCAAAAGATCATATTTTCCACAGAGGAAGGCACCCTATGGTGGCATGCTCATAGTGACTGGTCGCGAGCGACGGTCCACGGGCCTATCATTGTGTATCCAAAGATTAATGGAACTGGCTATCCTTTTTCCAAACCTCTTGTGGAGGTCCCTATCATTTTAGGTATGACAAGGTCTTGCCCGAAAAATTAACCAATAAACATATAACTAGCTTTTTGTTTACTCATTGATATTTAATTTGTGGTTTTTCATTTTGATATACCTTCAAAGCGAAAATATTAGTTTTGCAATTAATTATACATATATTAATTATTTTTGTTCTTGGCAATGTAGGAGAATGGTGGAAGAGAGATGTGATGGATGTTCTTCAGGAAGCGGTAATAACAGGAGGAGACCCCGCCGTCTCTGATGCTTTTACCATTAATGGCCAGCCTGGTGACCTGTACCCTTGTTCAAAGTCAGGTGCATGTCTCGTTTTTACAGTTAAATTTGTCTTTATATATGACCCTAGGAGAAGAAGATGATTAACAGTTTCTACCGCTGTAATTGCAGAAACAATAAAGCTAAATGTGCATCAAGGCAACAGTTACCTACTCCGGATAGTAAATGCTGCATTAAACACCATTCTATTCTTCTCAGTCGCGAAGCATAATCTTACAGTTGTCGGAATAGATGGCAGCTACGCCAAGCAATTGACAAGCGGCTACATAACTATAGCTAGTGGACAAACCATTGATGCTGTATTACATGCCAACCAAGATCCCAATCACTACTACATGGCTGCTAGGGCCTTCACTAGCAGCCCTTCTGTTGCTTTTGATAACACTACCGCCACTGCTATAGTTCAATACAGTGGAGACTACACCCTTTCTTCATTTCCTTCCTTACCCCAACTCCCTTATTATGATGACACAAACGCAGCCTATAGCTTTCTTAGTAGCCTTAGGAGCTTAGCTGACGAAGACCATCCTGTTCGTGTTCCTTCAAATATTACCACTCGTATAGTTTCCACTCTTTCTGTTAACGCCTTACCTTGCCACAGAAACCGTTCATGTGAGGGTCCAAATGGAACCATTCTTGCTGCAAGCATGAACAATATAACCTTTGTGAACCCTTCAATTGATATACTAGAAGCTTATTACAAGCATATCCATGGGGTGTATGGAGCTGATTTTCCTAGCTTTCCACCTTTGGTGTTTAATTTTACAGCTGATAATCTGCCATTGATACTAGAAGTATCGAAAACAGGGACAGAAGTGAAAATATTGCCTTTTAATTCCGCGGTGGAAATTATTTTCCAGGGAACCAATGTGGTTGCTGGTGATGATCATCCTATGCATCTCCATGGCTATAGCTTCTACATCGTTGGGTGGGGATATGGGAATTTTGACAAAGACAAGGACCCTCAAAACTACAATCTCATTGATCCTCCATTTCGAAACACAGTGACTGTGCCTAGAAATGGCTGGACCACCATCAGATTTGAGGCTACCAATCCTGGTAATTAATTCTTACTGCTGCTACATGCTTCATTTATTTATTTTTTTGTTTCACGATTTTCAATTTTATGCTACAGGAGTTTGGTTCATGCACTGTCATTTTGACCGTCATCTAGTTTGGGGCATGGAGACTGTTTTCATCGTTCAGGATGGGACTGAAGCACGTTTATCACCTCCCCCACCGGACATGCCTCCTTGCTAATTAAAAGCTCATGATCAGCTAAATTTATCCTAGAATATTTATATTAAATATACTATAGTTTTAATTTGGCTTGAATAAATTAACCTGATGCTGCATCATATCGCTTAGCTATTTAACGCCAAATAATATCTTATACAGTTCATCCTTATAGAATTCCTCTCTCTCTATATATTTTTTAATGCGGTTCAGATTCTTCATTTTGTTTGGGGTGGGAAGAAACTAAAATAAATTCTATGATCGAACTACCAAAATAAAATGACATAAAATGAATGAAAAAAAGGGACCAAAATGCTTGAAAAGCTCGACTTTAATGATTATTGAACATCTAATTCATTGAAAGAATTACAAATCTCTAAAATAATAGATAGAAATACCACAAATAAAACCATTGCTATACCCATCAAAGCAGTTAATATTAAGTGAAATGAATAAATTGATGCTTTCATAAACTAAATAATGGTTTACAATTATAGCTTCCATGGCTGTTTAATTAATAGAGCATTCCTGGATTAAAAACAAAAGGAAAATATAAGAAATCAAAGCAAAGAGAAGGCAACGATTCAAATCCTTATATCCCGAGTACTCATGTATGTCAAATTACAAAAAAAAAAAAAAAATAGAGATAAAAAATCATAAATTAATGTTGTAAAAACTACTTGTTTCCTTGAAGTTGGATCTCCAAGTTTTTGAAACTCTCCAAATTCCACCGGAACACCTAAATATGTATCAATACCAACAAAAACATAATTGAAGAATGTTTGAGCATTATACCAACCACTTGGACCCGCTAAAAAAAACATCATTAAATTTCAAAGTTAAACAATCTAATTTAAAAATTTCACCCAATCATGCATGTCTAATATATTTCTTTCATAGTATTAGGATTATTATAATTGAATCCATTTAGTTCACCACCACATAACTCTACAATTACACCTATTAGATCAACATTATACTTTGATTTTGTTCTTTGAAAAACAACGTTGTCTTTAACAATTCTATTGGGAACTACCGCAACCAAAAAAGTTTTTTTTAAAAGCAAGCATACAACATACTAAAAACTCACCCTCTTCTTTATCTTTAAATAGAAGATTCCAAACCACCATTAGTGATTCCATACCTAATATCCATCAAACATGTTATGAACAATTCATATTTTATCAGATTATTTTTTATACAATCATAAAAAGCTAATTTTTAGAAATTTTATACTAAGTTTAAGATAAATATTGATTTTCAGTCAATCTAGCAACAACTATTTGATATATTTTTTACTGAGAGTATCCTTGATCTCCCATTAATAATGAGTTGGACCAAATAACTCAATGGGGATAGTTATTGGATAATACCACATAGTTCTAACAACAAAAGTTGTAAAAAAGAAGAAGCGATATTACAAGAAAACACGATTTCCATATTTCACATATGTAATTCTTTGTGTAGATATTAAGGCGGACAAACGCTAAGATAGAATAGACCCACAAATATGCCTAATGTCCCTACTATAACACGATGAAAGGTTATTCATCCCGAAATAAAAGCATCAAAACCTTTCACACCCCCACACTAAATTTACATATTGTACTTTTTTTTATATATATAGTCCATAAGGATCAAAAACCCATGTTACAGGACCATGCATGCAATCCCATTACATGAAAAGCACTAAACCCGAAACAAGCCACTCTTAAAAGAAATAAATTATTTAGGCCAATTTAAAGAACTTAGGCCAATTTAAAGAAGGTTTTCTTATACATTCTTCACAAAATATTTCTACATACCAGTACCAAAGAAGCATAATCTAAAAAACATAATATGAGCCCAAACCACATCTACAAGACTTCAAATATATACTTGGATTTGTTATAATTACTCTTGTGATACTCCAACCACCCATAGTTTTGAAACTCGGACCGGTCCGGTGGATCGACCCGGGATCCAGCTCTAAATTGGTTATTCCTAAACGAGCATAAAGAATATAAAAAAAACATGCCTTGTCTTCACATTGGATTGAGAACCGCTTATTCTTGTAGAGCCATCAACTCAGCCCAACTAAACTCAGCCCAACTAACAACCAAAGTTGTACGCATTATATGGAAACCAGCAAACAACAAACAACATGGATCGATCATTTGATACGACAGTATGAATGGGATTCCAAGACAAACCGATGGATTTTTGATACGATCATTTGATACGACAGTAGAAAAATTTTACTTGTCGTTTTTTTTTTTTATGTTATGAACTTATTGAACATGCACAAATAAAATAAAAGCCAATGTAATATTATTTGGCTTTTATTGAAAGAGTAGCTGATTTTTCTAAAAGAGAGCAACAAGTTAATTTTTAGCCCATTTGTCCTCCATACCGATTTTGGGTTCGGTGAAAGAAATGCAAGCCGAGCAGAATAAAAACTTCCTAAGCCCACTAATACCAACCGATTTCATTGAATTAAAGCAATGAAGATTCAAGCCTCCTTGTGAAATTTAAACAAACACTTTCTTTTCTTATGAAAACACGTATTACAATTTATGTACCTCCGAAATATAGCTGAAAACAAGGTGATTGATTTCTTCTTTTTCTTTGATTTTGGTTTCTTTCTGTTCAGTTAGATATTACATTTAAAAGGGGAAAAAAAAAACTAGACTGCTTTTACTGTATATGCCAAATTCATTATCTTTTTGTTTAGTTGTAGCTTTTGCGTTTGCGGTGTAAAAAACACAGTTAGGTATTTAGTAATACATCAAATTGTATTTTATATTGTGGGGCCCATTAATAAATTGAGTTTGAAACACAGTTTTTGTGAAGCAGTTTTTACATGTTTTTTTTAACTAAGTTTCGTAAAACTCTATTTGTTTTTGCGTTTCAAAAGCACTTTTTTTAAAATTTGAAAAATTTTTATTTTTTTATTTACTTCAATTATTTTTTTGTATTTTCAGATCATTTTGATGCACTGATATCAAAAATAATTTTTAAAAAATAATAAAAAATTGATATATTTTCAAGTAAAAAATACTTTTGAAAAACAACCACAGCCAAACATTTTATTTATGTTTTTTGCTGGATATAAACTTCAACCATAATTTTTACCAAACACGTATCTAAATACAGCTAACCATACACAACAATATTTTTTTAAAATTTATTTTTTTTAAACAACATCCACAAAAACTACTTCAAACAAACACACTCAAATTCAAGTGCCATGATGGAGCTTGCTTTGGGAATAAAAGTTATGGTGGGACTGTCAGCAAGGTTGTAATTAATTAGCAAGCAAATAAATAAATAAAAAAAACAGAATTGTATTTTCATCATCTTTCAATCGCCAACAATGGAACATGTTCCGAGAATTAATTCTATGGAAGAAAACAAGATTATTTATCTCTGATTTGCTTTGATTTTGTTTTTTTTTTTTACCATAGATTTTGTCATCCTACATATAATTAAGTGGCAACATCTTGATGCAATTTGGCACTGTAATAAACGTAAACCAACCACTAGTCTGCCTTCTTTGATTTGATTTGATTTTTCTTTCCTTTCCTGTGTTTTCTTTTTACCTCAAGCTACTAATTTACCATGGCTTCCAATATTTTAATCTTTCCTGGCTCTAAAAAATATATGCATTTTTTTTGTTCTTAAAGGCAAAATGATCTTGAATGATGACAAATGAAGACTTGAAACCTTATTTCCTGTTGAAGAAAATAAAATTAAAAAAAAAGAAAAAAATGGGAATTTAGAGGTTTCAACTAGCAATGAAAATGATTAATCTTTTGAAGAAGAAGAAGAAGAAGAGAGTTTTTGTTATTATATTGCATTTAAATTACTTAATTAATTTTTTTTTATGTTGTTTTGTTATTTTATTACGCTTAGATTTTGTAATTTATCAAATCTTTTGGCTTAATTTGTTTTTCATTGATTCTTTACCTTATGTTTTGCGTTCCTTCTTCCTGAGGTTCATTTTTCCTTTGCCGTACCAGATTTTTTTTTTCTCATAGTTCTTTCATTTGTTTTGGTGCAGTTGTTTTTGAATTTTTTACTTTTCTGCTATGGCTTTTCTTATATTTCTTTTCAATATATTCATGACTATATATATATATGCAAGCACCTCACTTCCTTCTTCGAGTTGTCTCTGCCTCTAGTGCTTCTAATTTTTTCATTGCGATATTTTCATCCATTTATTTGCTTTGTTGTTGGTTTTTTTTTTTAAAAAAAAACTAAAAATACAATTGACATGCTTGACGCTACCCATTCGTTGTTGTTGCTTTTATTTAAGGTTTTTCTTCCTACTATTCTTGGTTAGAACCAAATTGTGTGCGCTTTTCTATGGTGTTTTTGACTTTTTTTTTTTTTTTACATTGTGCGTATGCTCTTTATTTTGAGATTGTCCAAGGTAAAAGTCATTGTTTTAGAATTGGAAGAACGGTCTTGCCTAAGTTCTTTCTGGATGATGTTGCCTAAGATTTGATATGATTTAACCATCTAATTTATACCTACCAAAACTCTTTCAGCTTTTGGATTGAATTTGAGGTCAATTTGATGAAATAAGATTTAGGTTTATGGTATAAAAAATAATTAGAAGAAGTATCAAGATAAAAACAAAAAAAAATCATGAAGTTTTTCAAATTCATGCAAAACATCAATTCCATCCAAAATTTCTCCATTTACTCATTTTTAAAATTTTAGGATTGAATTTGAGGCCAATTTGGTGAAATAGAATTTAATTTTATAGTATAAAACACAATTAAAAGAAGAAGCATTAAAAAAAATAATGGGTGATTTTTTAAAATTCATGCAAAAAAAATTATTTTTTTTCAAAACTTATCCATTTACTGAGTTTAATCAAAACATGAAGACATGAAATAAAAACTTATGTTACCTTATGGTGGAGTTTGATACGAGGTTAAAAAAATAAAAATAAATTATTATAAATTTTTTTATATGATTAGTCTTCGTCTATACGATCAACTTTAATTTATATAATTATTATTTATCTATTTGAGCAATTTTAATTTATAAAATTAGTCTTTGTCAATGCAATCGACTTTCTTTTAAAATAATTTCTCATAATATTGTACATGTATAAAGAAATTTTAATAAAAATATTTTTTTTAAAATAAAATAAATTAGGTGGTGACACCTACCTAACATTTTGGTAGTATGCATTCCTTTAATTACGAGACCAACCTCAAATACCCCTTGTAATTTTTCAAGAAAGCATCCCTAAATTCGCACCCAAACCATTTCAACTTATTATCCATAATTACTAAAACACGTCAACATCCTTTTTCATACTATTAATTTGTATCTCAAATATAATTTCAAATTTTCTTCATATTTTCAACTCCCATTTAGATACAATTTCACATTTTTTTACTACAATTATTCATCCAACATATATTTTTTTTATTTTACTAACTTGTTAAGAAAGATCTAAATACACAACCATTTAGATTACAAACTCCCAATCAATTTTTTAAGCATAAACAACATCATTAAAAATATTAAACATTTACATAATTCCATCAATTTCTATATTTTTATTTTCTGACATTTAATAAACATAAACCAATATCCAAACAACTTGTTCTCCATGAATCACAATCAAAGATAACAAACTACCACCATCATACCAATCCAATTTAAGCATAACAACATCATTTAAACATTAAAATTTACACAATTTCATCTATTTCCATACTTTCATTTTCTCACATTTAAATAGTGAATGCAAAATGTTACTTAAAATTCTACTTAGATGATGTTGGATATATGTTGAGATCAGAGTTTATCACTCGTATTGAAGTACTTTAGTACCTAAAAGAGCTATTCAACTTAAGATAATTTTCATTAAGTAATGCAACTTAAAAGATTTTTGGTGTTATGAAGTAAATTTTAATTAATTTTTAGAATTGAAATTCAAGAAATAAGGGAATCTAATGTTTCCACAACAAAAGGGATCAAAAATTTAGAAATTAAAAAATTTAAAAACCAATCTAAATCTTAGTGAAAAATTTTAAACAGTCACCTAATTTCTTTGCTCTATTAATTCTACTATTTTTTAACAAATCAAAAGTAATCCGTCATCAATTTAGCCACATGAAGATTTAATCGAGAAAAAAAAGTTTTTAGGATAAAAAAAAAAATATCTATAATGTAATGTGAAGTATCACTTTACATGGTAATTCCACCATGTCTTCTAGTGTTTTACTGTAACCTGTTTAGAAGTGTGATTGTAATTGTTTTTTAAAATATTTTTTATTTAAAAATATATTAAAATAATATTTTTTATTTTATAAAAATAAATTAAAGCAGGTATAATCTTTTGGATCAGCAGGCAGAACATAACGCGGGTTTGGTGGGATGGGAAGCTTTCAACCTGCTGTCAAACATTTATTTTTAGTTTGTTACGTGTCTGTAAATAAACGTTGATGATTTCCACAACGATTTCAAATGTACAAGGTTTTTCTCAATGTTCGGTGTAAAGCGATCCTCTCTTTCTATATACCAAATCGAAATTGGACACCTGCAATGAATTATTACACGCAACTATAGGTTAACACAAATAAATAAATAAATTGTGCATAATAAAATAAAAACAGACGATAGAAAATTGTGCAAAATAAGCAAATGATTTAATGTGAAATTCCCAATATGTATTTATTTTTTTCTGTAGAAAATCAACTGTAAATGAGCTTAAATCCCCAAAACTTATTCAAACGATTCTTTACCCTTTTTCTTATATTTTATTGTAAACTTATTTTTAGTTATTTTAAATGATATAAGAATATTACATACATTTCTCAAATAAAGAAAGAAAGAATATTATGTAATTATTAGATAGAAATTGTATCCAAGTGTTTAACTAATACAAAAATAATTAAATTAAATGAACATCATCAAAATCAAGAAAAATCTTTCAGATTTAATTAAAAAAAATACTCGAAACATATTGTGAACGTGTTTGTCTTTGTCGAGGAAGTTTTTGAAAGTCCACCTTCGAAACCAGAATGAGAAATATATGATGTTAACTTTATGGGCAGCCATAGCATTAATACCCGAAAATGAAGCGTATGGAGACTAAACATTAATAAAGTTGTCACACACCAAAACATTGAATATTGTTTGCTACACTATGAGAAAATTAAATGATTAGGTTCTTATCTTGACCATGAAAAAAAATGAGAATATTATGTAACTTCTTAGTGGGTTATTATCTTAATTATTTTTAATTTAATTATTTTTATTGTATTATTTAAGATTTTTTTAGGTTTTAAGTTTCTGACAAACTCAATATATAGTTTGAAGAATACGAGTATAGTTTTTTCTTTTGACTTGTTAGTTGTTTTTGTTTTCAGAACCAAATTAGACTTGAAAGCTACTATTTCAAGATTTTTTTTTAATTTTTTTTGTTGTTTTGAATTTTTTTTAATTTAAATTATGATTTACTAATTATAAATTTTTTTTCTTAATTTAAAAATCCTCACATGCTAGCAAAAGAGAATTTATGAATATGTAATCTTCAACTTGTCCCTGATCCTACATTTAATTTAAAAGAGAATTTTTTTAGGTTCCCTGATCCTACATTTCTTCTTAATTTGTAGACAATTAGATTAGCGAATAGTCTAGTTCGTCTTCCTCTTCAATCTCCTATTCTTCGAATATGTAATCTTCAACAACTTGTCCCTCCTCCAAAGACACAAGATTAAAAAAATAACTTCCCACAAGGGAGTCTTTGTAGATGATTCCAGTCGCTAAGAATTTTTGTTGTTGGAAGCCATTTTTTGAATAAGAGATTTCTTC
>Ga0307517_10012733_pt1 | contig 11505 bp, 13 predicted proteins | sample 23_EM_MG_FD_194515 | JGI IMG/M metagenome (GOLD analysis project Ga0307517, IMG submission 194515) | Populus trichocarpa ectomycorrhiza microbial communities from riparian zone in the Pacific Northwest, United States - 23_EM | ecosystem: Host-associated > Plants > Roots > Unclassified | place... | reverse complement strand
CCTAGCTACATAAAAAAAAAAAAAACACATTATTATTATTAACAAGCCCTCCGAGCTCCATAAAAAAAAACACATTATTATTATTAACATTAATTCAACGTATACAAAAAAGCCTTCACATTTTACTATAAGCAATGAACAGTTCATTTTAATCCTCTATTTTTTTAAATATATATATTTTTTAATTTTAAACTTAGTTTTTTTAAAAAAAAATTATCCCTTAATATTAAATTTATTAGATATTGGACTTTGTAATCTATTTCAATTTACTTTTAATGAAGTTATCTCGGTTTCATAACCCGGGTTACAAGTTTTGTATGTTAGCTATGTTAACTCGGGTATTTTTTTGTCATTTTTTAAATTAAATATTTTTCTAAACTTCATCTTTCAACATTGAATTGATTGAGAATTATGTTTATTAAAAGGCCTTGACATTTCACTATAATAATGAATAGTGAAATGTCAAGATCTTTTTTCACTTTGGTCTTCAATTATTTTATTTTTAAAAAAAAAATTATCTTTTAATATTATATTTATTAGGTGTTGGACATCTTAATTTATTTTAATTTGACTTTTATAAAGTTATCCTTATCTCATGACCTGAGTCACGAGTTTTGCGAATTAGCCGTGTTGAATTGATATTTTTTAATTAATTTCTTTCTCAACTTCATCATTCAATATTGAGTTTGTTGGGAATTGAACTTCATGATTGTTTTATGATTTGCTTTATATGAGATCATCATGATTCGGAGTGCGAGTTTTATGGGTTAGCCAAGTTGGGTCAGTTTTTTTTTAAGAAAAAAATTAAATATTTTTATTCAATTTTATTATTCAACATTGGGTTGATTCGAAACTAGACTTTATATTTTTTTTTCTATGGAATTATCCCTGATTCGTGATTCAAGTTTGATAGGTTAGCTCGAGTGAACTCAAATCATTTTTTTTTAATCTTTTTATTTTCAAATTGATCCCTCGATATTAGGTTTGATTGAGAATTGAACTTCATAATTTTTGTGTATGATTTCTATGGGGTTATTATGGTCTTATGACTTGGATCACGAGTTAGGCTGGTTAACTCGGGTAATTATTTTTGTTTGTTTTTTTAGATAATTTTTTTTAATTTTATCATTTAATATTATATTTATTGATAATTAAGTTTCATAATTTATTTTAATTTATATTCCATGGAGTTATCTCGGACTCATAACTTAGATTATGAGTTTGATCAGTTGACTTATATGTTTTTTGTTTTAATTTCATTACCCAATACTGAGTTGATTGAGAGTTAAACTTTATAATTTGTTTTGATTTGCTTTATATTAAGTTATTTTAGCCCAATGATCTGGGTTTGATATATTAACCCAGATTGACTCAGGTTATTTTATTAGTTTAATTTTGTTTTTAATTTTATCATTCATTGTGAATTAAATTTTATAATTTTATTTATTTATTTTTTAGAAAATTATAGAGTTTTATAATCTAAATAACAAATTTAATAATTTAAATTTATTCATGTTAATCTAATATGCTGTTCAATATTTATAAAAAATAGTTTAATTTTTTATAATCAATCTATTATCGGTTGTCCGAAATTTTTTACATTATTTAATATTTTTATGCTAAAAAAAAAAGTGTAATCTAGTTATTATTTTAATTACATTCACACCCTACGGCATTTTCTTTCCGTTGGCATTTCTATTTGTGACTTGCCAGCCAGGCATCGTCACTGTATTGATTCCTTCAAACTCCAACTCACTGCAACTTCCTGATCCAAACAAGAACCGAAGAGAGGAAGAAACGGAGAAGACAATGATCTTAGCCGGAATAGAAGACGAAGACAAATGGCTAGCAGAAGGAATTGCCGGCATTCAACACAACGCCTTTTACATGCATCGCGCTCTGGTAATCAATTAAGCTTTGCAATCTCACTTAATTTCCAATCCGAAACCCTAATTCTGCTCTCAATTTTCAAATCTCAGGACTCGAACAATCTCCGAGACGCTCTCAAATGCTCAGCTCTAATGCTATCAGAGCTTCGAACTTCTAAACTCTCTCCTCACAAATACTACGATCTCTGCACGTTTCTAACCCTAATCTCTGGACTTAATTTCTCTAATTCTTCGAAATGATTTGAATTAAAAATTTTATTTATTTATTTATTGTTAGATATGAGGGCGTTTGATGAATTGAGGAAACTAGAGATGTTTTTCAAAGATGAGAGTAGACATGGCGTTTCGATTGTTGATTTATACGAACTTGTGCAACATGCTGGAAATATATTGCCTAGACTGTAAGTTGCATATGTAATTTGTGCTGCTGCTTTTCTTTTCCTTTTTCCTGTTTGGTTGAAGTTGGCATTGTTGAAATTTTTAACAGGTATCTACTGTGTACAGTAGGATCGGTGTATATCAAATCGAAGGAGGCTCCGGCTAAGGATGTGCTCAAGGATCTTGTAGAGATGTGTCGCGGTGTTCAACATCCGATTCGCGGATTGTTTTTGAGGAGTTATCTTGCTCAAGTTAGTAGAGATAAGTTACTGGACCTTGGGTCTAAGTATGAAGGGTAAGAGATGTTAGTTTTAGGAATTTAGTGGTAAAGCTTTGTTAGTTTCTTATTGTCATTGACATTAAAGTATTTGAGGAATGAGTGCATTGATAATTTCACATGATGATATTTAATTTGCTTTCAATTTGAATTTAGTGTTGTTTTTTTTTCTCCAGAGCTGAGGACACAGTAATGGATGCTGTAGAATTTGTGCTGCAAAATTTCACTGAGATGAATAAGCTTTGGGTCCGGATGCAGCATCAGGTTTGATGTATATCTGCTAACACCTGTTTTCCCATTTTTTTGTTTTTATATTTTTGAAATGCATAGCACCACAGTACTTGCATGCCATACTGGGTAAAATGGATCATGAGAGCATGATTTTTGGCCATGCAGGTGTTTTGGTGTTTGTGATCATTCATACTCTTTGGTGATCCTGAGTTGAGGCCTTCAATTGGGCTTTCTGGTCTGCAGGGGCCTGTTTGGGTTAAAGAGAAGCTGGAAAAGGAAAGAAGCGAGCTTCGTGATCTTGTAAGCATTTAGTCTTTATCTATCACTGAACAAGCACTCTCCTTGAAACGAACTTATAAGCAATACACGTATCTCATTTCCCCCCCCCCCTCAGGTAGGGAAGAACCTCCATGTTCTTAGTCAGATAGAGGGCGTGGACCTTGAGATTTACAGAAACACCGTTCTTCCCAGAGTTTTAGAGCAGGTCTGATCCTGTCAGTTTCCTTTTGTTGCTTCTTTTTCCATTAGTTTGAAATCTATAACATCTGTATCTGATGATATGTTGATTTTTCATGTAAATATGCTGTTACAGGTTGTCAACTGTAAAGATGAGCTTGCACAGTATTATTTAATGGACTGCATAATTCAAGTCTTTCCAGATGAGTACCACTTGCAGACCCTTGAGACATTGTTGGGGGCCTGCCCCCAGCTTCAGGTAGATTATTTTCCAGTTCAAGGACTGTTTTGTTCACATATAGGACTAAACATTTCTGATCTTTGGCTGTGGCCATGGTACTTGTAGTTGCCTCAACTATTATATAAAGTACAAGCAAAATAAATTCCTTATAATGGACATTTTTAAAGTCTGGATAGCATTAGCTTTATTATTTAGTTATTCCCGAATTCAATACACTCCCACCTGAAAACCTCAACCACGGCTGGGGGCCCACATTGTTATCTATTTATTTAGTTTTAAGGATTATTAAGTTAATAACTCTATTTTTTTAAGAATACAGACGTTGTATTTGCCTTCTTGTTCCTCTTTTAGTTAAGACCTACACATTGACATATTTTCTCTGTGCGACATTGTCTGGTTCCAGCCAACAGTTGATGTTAAGACAGTGCTATCACGGTTAATGGAAAGATTATCCAATTATGCTGCTTCAAGTGCGGACGTGAGTTATCTTTATGACTCTGACCCTTGTAAGTCATGCTATTGCATTTTTATTAATGATGCCTTATCTTCCAGGTTTTACCCGAGTTCCTGCAAGTGGAGGCATTTGCTAAATTGAGCAGTGCTATTGGAAAGGTAAAGTTCTCCCAAGTAAAAGTAGAAGATCAGTGTTTTGCTGGTGTTTGATACGATGCATGAGAGTGCTTTGAGAAATAGACTCATGGGTTGGTTTTCCCAAAATAGTTGCTATTCTGTCTGCTTCCATATATTTTTATCTTTAAGAGGTGTTTTGTTTACAGTGGAAGAGCGTTCTGTTTCATGCAAGTTGGCTTGTAGGCTAGCCAAAAGGCTTACATCTTATAAAGGTGTTAGACTAAAAACCAACACTAACTTAACATAGTGACAGAAGTGAGTGAATTTCATGACACCCCCTGAAGTTAACTGAAACACTTAAGTCTTTTCATATTTCGCTTTTAATTATGTGTTTATTTTTTATTAGTCTATAATCTTAATCCTTCATAAGTTGATCGGCAACCATTCCATGGCAGGTAATTGAAGCACATGTTGACATGCCTATTGTTGGAGCCGTTGCTTTGTATGTCTCTCTCCTCACATTTACACTCCATGTTCATCCTGAACGGCTTGATTATGTGAATCAAGTACTGGTACGCTTTCTTTTAATAAACGTGAATAATACTCTCATCTGAGCATCCAAGTTTTTCCCTGCTCTGCATGGTTTTTAACATGATATTGGCTGGTCAAATTGCCATACAACATTCAGGGCACCTTCTTTGGTCTTCTGTATCAATTAGATCACGAAGATGTTATTCCACAGAACAATTTTTTATATATTTTTAAATTATTTACAGGGGGCATGTGTTAAGAAGCTCTCTGGAAAGCCAAAACTTGAAGATATCAGAGCAAAAAAACAAATTGTTGCACTTCTGAGTGCTCCATTAGAAAAGTACAACGATATTGTCACTGCCTTGACACTGTCTAATTACCCTCATGCCATGGACTGCCTTGATTATGAAACAAACAAAGTCATGGCTATGGTTATTATTCAGAGCGCTATGAAAAATAACACTTGCATTTCCACTGCTGACAAGGTAAAGTATCCCTACATATTCAAATCTCATACATTATCCTTTGCAAATATGGTAATCTTTGCTGTTATTCTCTTTTTAGGTTGAGGTGTTGTTTGAACTAATAAAAGGGCTAATAAAGGATTTGGATGAGACTGCTACAGATGAGGTGCATGTTGAATGTTTTTTCAGTATGAATTTCACGTTATAAAGTTATGAATGATTAATATTTTATGGATAGCCTGCTTTCTAACACTCCCTTGATCTGCGATATAAATAGCTCGATGAGGAGGATTTCAAGGAAGAACAAAATTCTGTTGCTTGCCTCGTACATATGCTTTATAATGATGATTCAGAGGAAATGTTGAAGGTAAGTTGTTGGTTTAGAGGTATCCTGCAGGCTTATTATGATGTTAACTTTACTTTAATAGATTAATAAATTGTTATACAACCACCTATATTATCACTAAAATGAGGAAGTTAGATGAGCTTCTCTTGGACAAATGTCTTATAGTTATACAGTCTTATTAAAATTGAGAATCCAATTGACTTTGAGATTTAAATGTTTGGAGCCTTGAGGTTACAATGTTTAGGTCCTGTACTATCATAATCATACAATTTATCTTATTTAATTTTCTCAATATAAAAAGTCTCTTTTCATTCAGATTATCTGTGCTGTGAGGAAGCATATAATGGCTGGAGGATCGCAACGATTACCTTTTACTGTCCCTCCTCTCATATTTTCTGCACTCAGGGTATGTTTCTTCTCATATCTCTGCAAGCTTGCCAGATTGTATGCCTGATTTTGATTTAAATGATTCAATTTAGCACAGAATGTGTGACATTGCATATTGCAATCTTTTGAATCAACCCTGCTATGGTTAAGAAGCGCTTGGCTATTCACATAGGACAAGCTTTTTGTAGGGAGAAAAATTGGTCTTAAGGATTCTAGATTTCTGAGACTTAAAGAGTAGTGTTCGGTTTAACTTTGTGATCTCTGATCTCATAGCACCACTACTTACTCTCTTGAACTGAATTTTTCTTTGGAATTCTGTGTGGTTCCTAGTTGGTGAGAAAGTTGCAAGATCAGGATGGAAATGTAGTGGGAGAAGAAGAGCCTGCAACGCCTAAGAAAGTTTTTCAGCTCCTGAACGAGGTAAATCTATATAAGCAATCTTTTATTGCTGTTGAGAGGTCCCATGGTTAATGTCTTTAAATGTTTGACTCCTAATTGCCCTATATAAATTGTTCTTTCACCAGTTGAGTTTTGCTACCTTTTACGGAGAATTTCCTTTCCAAAAGTGTACTCATATTCCATCTCTTTTTTCTCTTGCATTCTTATCAACCTATTGCTGCCTTGCTGGTCATGTGTTCCTTGTTCATATTCCTTTCTTTGATACAACTCATCTTCTTGATGCTTACAGTATGTTATCTGTTTTTACCAGACAATTGAGGCTCTTTCATCTGTTTCCTCACCTGAGCTGGCATTAAGGTTATACTTGCAATGTGCTGAGGTATACCGTGGCTAAACTTGGTACCGCAGAAAATTGACCTGGAAATGATTAAAGGAATAATTTTTTGTTCAATACAAAAAAAGAAAGAGAGAAAGAAAGAAAAAGAAAAGAAAAGAAAAGAAAAGAACAGCTGTCAAATTCATGCACATGTGCACCCATACACTGGCATTTTAAACGAGGGGAAAAGGGCTTTTCTTTAATTTTTTCTGGTCTAAAAGGCTATAATGTCATCTTACTATATCACCTTTGCTTTTATCATATCTTATAAGGGAAATCTTTTCTGCTCACACTTGCGTGCAAACTTATGCTTAATTATACATTTTTGACCTCTATTTTGTTGTTCTATGATAATAATCAGGCTGCCAATGACTGTGATCTTGAGCCAGTTGCTTATGAGTTTTTTACACAGGCATTCATATTATATGAGGAAGAAGTTGCGGTAACTCGTGAACCATTTCTTTTTGCCAGAGCCACTCAGACAGAGTGACTCACTGTGCATGTTCTTGAAATAAAGATTGTTGTGGGTCACATTTACTCAATTTAATTTTTTTTTATATTTACATCTATATATTGCTTTCAGGACTCCAAGGCTCAGGTGACTGCATTACATCTAATAATTGGGGCTCTCCAGAGGATGAATGTATTTGGTGTTGAGAACAGGGATACTCTGACACACAAGGCCACGGGAGTAATAGTTCTTATGTATTCTGTTATTACAGTGTCATGTCCTTGCAGTTTTTTTCCGAAACCTTTACTGTCTCCTCATTTCTCTATCTTCTTCCCTTTGTCAGCATTCTGCAAAGCTTTTGAAGAAACCTGATCAGTGCAGAGCAGTCTACGCATGCTCACATCTATTTTGGGTTGATGATCAGGATGGCATCAAGGATGGGGAAAGGTGCTGTACCTTTTTGCTTAAAACCATTGTATTCTACTTGAATAACTGTACAGTTCTATCCATGAACCAATCACTCCTCTGCAAGAACTTCTCCTCGTGATAGGTGTTCCTACTTTTGAACCTGCATTATTGCTATTATTCAATGTTGCTCCTGGCCAATAGACTTGTATTTCATTTTGTGACAAGTTTTAGCTACTTATATATGTGAAGAACACTTGAGCGGATGACTCCAGATGCCTTCTCTAATTTCAGGGTCCTGCTTTGCCTCAAGCGTGCCTTGAGGATTGCAAATGCAGCTCAGCAGATTGCCAATGCAACAAGGGGTTGCAGTGGACCGGTCACACTGTTCGTTGAGATATTAAACAAGTGAGTAGCTTGGATCTGTAATTTTAATCTTATTATTCATATGTCACATATCATCTGGCATTGTATGATAATTACGGGGGCACATGCTTCAGGTACCTGTACTTTTTTGAGAAAGGAAACCCGCAGATTACTAGTGCTGCAATACAAGGACTGATCGAATTAATTACTAATGAAATGCAAAGTGACTCCACCACGCCAGATCCAGCATCAGATGCCTTCTTTGCCAGCACAATTCGGTACATTCAGTTCCAGAAACAAAAGGGTGGTGTTATGGGTGAGAAATTTGGGCCTATCAAGGTGTAAGTAAGATGCCTGAAAGATTGGAATCGAGTCAAACTGATTTGTTTGGGTTTCAACAGCAGGTATCGTCCTGGAGTGGTGGTTTGTAAAATTTTCTAATCCAGCATTTGATTTTGTTTTCTTCTTGAACTTTTTTCCCCGAAGTTCAGTAATTATAATTTGTGCATTATTCTCGGTGGGAATGTTTCAAATAATTATTGGTCAAAGCATTGTGGTGGTATACAAGGTCCTGTCTTTCTCAGGGTTCGAATTATCTGTACATCTATCATTCATGCACTCTTTGTTTGATTATGCATTGAAAAGGTCAAGGGAGGATAAAAAGTATTTTCTATTGTGACTCTTAAATAGTGCCTGTTCTTTTTATATCAGATGCCACAAGTACATATCATCCAAAATAGTTTATAGGGTCCCTGCCTTCTGAGAGACATTCAACTTGCACTTTGAAGTTTTTTTCTCAAGTCATTATACGAATGGCTACTACTATTCATTGTTATAAAACCACCACCCTTGGGCTAGTGAACCCAAGGTGTTCTTTCATGATTTTTTTTGGAAAAAAAAGTTTGACACATCGTTTCAGATTTTTTTTTTCAGTTTGCAGGATCAATTAAAGTTTGATTATAAAACCCAGGTCGTCGTGGATCGGTAACTTCCAGGTAGGGCTACTCTTATCCTTGTAAAAGAATGCCGCTTTATATTCTTTTATTACACTGGAGTAAAATGTTCATCCTATTCCTTGGATGACATGTTAGCGAACATATATGATTTTTTAAAATATATGTCAAAATAATACCTTTTTTTTTAAAAAAAAAAACTTTCAAAAACACCAAATGAAGCCTTCAAAGGAATGAACTTAATGAAATAATAACACTAACCAGCATTGTGCTATAATGACACTAGCGACACAACGAGGCATAATCATTACCATGGTCAATTATCATGACCGGTCCAGTGCTGAAGATGGCCATTTCCAGAAAAAAAAAAATTAAAAAAAATACAGAACAACTCATACCACCATTTAGGTTAACACGAAATCCAAAAAAGAGAATTACATTAGTTGAAACCGGATGCAAAATAACCATCACTGTCGTTACAATCTGCTGCGGATAAGATACGAAGTGGGCCAGAAATTCTGCAAGCCTCGGATAGGAGGCCAGCCCGCGCCAGGAGACAGTACTTCCACAGTAGGACCAGCCCATCAAAGTTAAAACGAGAGTCAAGTTTAGATACGACAAGCCAAACAAAAAAAAAAAATGAGCGTGTTTGACGAGGAATGCAGTTCAATTCCAGACCGTGAGACTGAGGAAAACAAGAAACAATCAATCTGGTGTTTTCATGGACTTCCCTAGAATGTCAGTCAAGACTATACAACACACCCTGCTTCCTTGCTGGGGGAAAGGAATAGAGAAAGGTGTGACACTGCAGTGAGTGGCAGGCAAGGCCATCTTCTATTTCTGTCAAACCTAATCATGCCTTCGTCAATTACAATATGGAGCAAGCCTTCTGCCCCCTTTTCTTCTTCTTTTGCTTTGGAGGCTGGAGCACCACCTTGATGGCTGCGTCAAAAACCGCCTTCACATTCTGAAATTACAACAGAAATCCTATCAATGGCAATGGGCATAGACAAAGTGCACATAGAGAGCAAAATGAAGAGGACGTGTGTACCTGCTGTGTTTTTGAACTGCATTCGATGTAGAAAGGAGCTCCAATAAGTTTTTTCAATTCCTCTCCCTTCAGCAAAAGCAAAGCCACGATGACAAATTAATGATAGGAACTTACACGAAGAAATTTTTGGTGTGTGGAGTGTTGGGGGAAAAGGCAGATGCTTGAGGATGGTCATTTTTTACCTGGGCAGTATTAATCGGCACTGCACCAGGATGGTCAACAAAGAACTGCTTATCTTCCCGGAGATCTACAAATGGAAAATGAACATAATTATAAAAAAAAATATGTTGGCTTTGAGAAACATTATTTTGAGACAAATTTTAGTCAATTAGAAATGGGGAGTGTTCCTCATTTTCAAAAATTGCGTACAGCATAATCAAGCACCAGTATAAAAAAATTAGGTCTTCGTGAAATTTTTCATGACAGATGCAAAGAAAGAACAGCTAATAACCCTAGTTGGCAAACTCAACTAATACCAAGTCATTTTCCATCTTAAATAAAAGATATGACATTTAAATGGATGCCAATAGACAGAAGAGAACGGAGCATTAAAACCTAAAATACATTGAGCTCCCGAAACAGTTGCTACAAGCAACATGCTAAAATTATTACAGCCAAACACTCTCAAAAGGCATTAAATAAGAAATCTCCCACAAGCACACACCAATCTGTGCAACAACAGGTAATACTGATCAGGAGCAACATGTCAAAATTTATTACACATACCAATATGAAAGCAGCAGTGTGAAAAGGAAAAGAAGTGATGTGTTGTGCAGTTATTAAAGCTACGATATGCCTGGCATAATTGATCAAGGGTAAGGGACAGTGATTAGTTCATTTATTTGACGCAGTAGTCCTATAACAGTAGCTTGGGAAAACAAATTTAGATATACCCCATCATGATTAAGAGGTGGTGATAGAGAAAGTCTTACCAAGTTTTGTTCCAACAAGAATAATTGGAACCCCGGGAGCATAATGCCTCAGTTCTGGAATCCACTGAAATGGAAAGCCAGTAAAGAGTTTATCAGCACAAAGAAATATAGAGATGTAATATCACAGGAATTTAATCAAAAGAGATATCCACGAACAAACCTTTTTGGCAACATTTTCGTAGCTGGCCTTGCTAATTAAAGAGAACGCAAGAATAAAGACATCTGCCCCTCGATAACTCAAAGGTCTTAATCTATTGTAGTCCTCCTGACCTGTTCAATGAATTTCTTTAAACTAAACACAAGAAAGCACTCCAGCTCATAAAATGCATAACAAGATTGCGTAAAGACAAATTACCAGCTGTATCCCATAATCCTAAGTTGACAGTGTTTCCATCCACAACCACATTTGCACTGAAGTTGTCAAAAACAGTCGGTACATAGTCCTGTTATAGTAAAAAACTACATAATATCACATTAACAGCCAGAAAAGTATCCCCACGACTCTTTACCAGAAAGCACAAATCACACTGCACAGCATGCTCCATATAATTCCTAAAAATTCACTGATGACGCCAATGTACATTGAAATATGCCCAAATATTCTTCAAAATGCAGCAACGAATAATTCCCAAGCTAGAAAACCAAAACTAATAATTCGAGATTCCAGAGTCAAATGATTACACGCACAATCATTGCATTTATCATGACATGTATACAACAGGAACCCTAAATTTTCCAGTTCAAATCTAATTTCTACCCTAAATGATAAACAAAAAAAAAGAACACTAAAAAAATGCAAAAA
>Ga0307517_10012732_pt1 | contig 11505 bp, 9 predicted proteins | sample 23_EM_MG_FD_194515 | JGI IMG/M metagenome (GOLD analysis project Ga0307517, IMG submission 194515) | Populus trichocarpa ectomycorrhiza microbial communities from riparian zone in the Pacific Northwest, United States - 23_EM | ecosystem: Host-associated > Plants > Roots > Unclassified | place... | reverse complement strand
TCTCTCGCTATGCATTGTCAGCCTCTGTTGGATTTAGAAACCTTTGACATCTGTTGACTCTTCTGTTGGTCTGTCTTCGCTGCCCTCCACATTCCGTTCCCTGCATTAACGCTACTCCTACCTCTTCAATCGCCTTATGTTCTATGTTCCCGTTTATTATTTATTTATTTGACTCGGGTGTGGATATGTGTATGTATAACAGGTGCTGAGGTACCCATATGACGCCTGGGGCGGGTTCTTGTTTGGTTGCTAGTTCTAATAATCTTAACAGTCGACAATAGTCTGTTATCAGCGGGTAATTTGAGTTTTAGGCAAGATGTACATCCTGAAAGTTCAGCATGGTCAAAGTAAGGCCAGTATTGAATGAATCACTCATAAAACAGAATTGTGCACCTCCTGAGAGTTTGAAGTGGTGGAAACGAGGTCACTGTTGAATGCGCGGGTCATGGAATGAGATTGATTGTGCATGGGCTGCCATGGCCCATTACAAGGCATCAAAGGGAGATCAGTAATGAGTGAGTGTCTCATGAATGGCATGACAGATTAACTGAGACTTCAAATTGGTCGAAATGAAGTCAGTATTGAATTACCAGTGGATGGAGTGGCATCGCGCACCCGCTGAGAGTTCAAGTTGGTTGAAAAGAGGTCAGTATGAAATAAACAGCACATGGAAAGTAATTACTCATGCGCTAACAGTGCAAATTGGTCGAAACAAAGTCGGTATTGAATTATCAGAGGATGGAGTGTAATTACTCACGAACTGAGAATTAAAATTGGTCGAAACGAAGTTAGTATCGAATTAGCAGAGGATGCAATGGCATGACGCACAAACTGGGGGTTCAAATTGGTCGAAACGAGCTCAGTATGGAATAGACAGTCCATGAAATGTGATTACTCACGCACTGCAAGTTCACATTAATCCAAACGATGTCAGTATCGAATTAGCAGCGGATTAAATGGCATTACGCACGTCTTGAGAGTTCAAATTGGTTGACACGAGGTCAGTATCGATTTAGCAGCGGCAGATGGAATGGCATTAAGCACAAACTGAGAGTTGAAATTGGTCGAAAGAGCTCAGTATGGAATGAACAGTGCATGGAATGCGATTACTCATGCCCTGAGAGTTCAGATTGATCGAAACGAAGTCAGTATAAAATTAGCAGTGGATGGAATGACATTACGCTTGTACTGAGAGTTCAAATGGGTCAACAATCAGTATCGAATTAGTAGTGGATGGAAAGGCATTACGCACTGGCTGAGAGTTCAAATTAGTCGAAACGAGGTCAGTAATAAGTATTGAATCGGCAGCTAATCGAATGGCATTACGCACACACTAAGATTGCAATCCAGTCAGTGTTGAATGAACAGTTCATGGACTGCCTGTATGCACCATCTGAGAGTTTGAAGTGGCCGGAGCCCAGTCAGGAGTAATGTTGTAAGTACGCCATACGAGGGGTACTCACTTCTTGCCTTAGGTACACATTATGCATCACATCCTCTTTGTTGTTGGCAATGCTCACAGTTTCCTCCTTGAGATCATTGAATAAGTACGCGATGTTGTACTCAGAATATCACCATTTCCACCTACTAGGCTACATAGTTGCCTTGTCGTCTTCGGCAGGTCTGCCTCTTGTGAGTGATTATTGCTTGTTAGTTCGCCCAATACCTCGACAAGCTTCCTGTACTCCGTACCTGAACCTAGTCATGATGCTTCTGAAGAGCACATGTGGTCTTGGGTTAGGCGATTAAGCCACTGCCCATGGGGCGCGTCAAGGTTACAGCGCCATCTTCATTGTTGGCTGCGGTGGGCCATACCCGTCGCATTCAGCAAGCCACAAATTCAGCAAGCCACAAATTCAGTTAATAGTACTCTGCGTTCGTGCTGCACTTATCCCAAATATTTGTGCTTTAGGCTGTGTGGCAGGCTCGTACATATCGCAGCTACACTATTTACAGAGTTCAAGGCCAGTGAGAGGATGCAAATCAACGAGACGTACTGATGGGCATAGGAGTGAGGTGGCGAGGTGGAGGAATTCAGATAAGGCATCTGCATTTTTGGCGGCTGCAACGCGTGCGTGATGCCAGAGTAATAGAGATAGGCAACATACAAAGTAGTGCATCCTCGGCGACACAGACGAAAGGAAGTAATGACAGATGATCAGTGCTTTAATTTGAGGCAAGAAACATTTCGGCAAAAATAACAACATTTCGGATACATCGCTCTCCCACGTTTCGGCACCGAATACAATGCCCATCAAAACCAAATCAAACTCTGATATGAGGACTAATCTAATGTCGATTCTTGCTGTCAGGAATCCGTCAGGAATCTGCATGGTATGTTTCGGGGTTACTTGCAGCGTTAAGTTGCCGTTAAGATGATTTCAGTGCTCAGCCCCAGAAGCCAAGAGCGACCGCAGCGCCGGTGCCAATAGTGGCGGCTGTAAAACCTGTGTCATGATTTACCATGGAATAATAGACATGACAAGAGGGAGAGGCACCGGGCATACTTGAGGAGACGGAGAAAGCCTGAGGACGAAGATTTTAAGCAGAAAATACGCAACTCAGACCCATAAAATGAGTGCCTCGTAGTTTATGATAGAACATATTTCGGTTTGGAGTTATTGCCAACTGTCCGAAATCCAGTTGGATAAGCGACCTGAATACTATCCTCGTTGAACGTTTCCAGTTCCGCTCTGAGGCCAGGAAGAACCGAAGTGACAGAGAGTTCTTAGACCCCAGAGAGAGAGAGAGAGATATCAAAATGGATGGGTCGATAAGCCTATGCAAGAGGTATAAATCCGACGCTCTGTTAGAAGCAATCCGGGTCTCTTCGAATAAGTGCTGGATCAGAAATTTTGAATCGGCAAAGCTGGATTCTGGACACCAGGGGGAAAAGGTGGTGATGGGTTCGAATGTTAGATGAAATGGGGGTCAAATGAACAAGCGTAGTGGAGAGACGGCGTGGGTAATTGGACGGCAGTCGAGAACGATGGGCAAGACGATGACGACTTTTGTGAAGGGGGGATAGGACAAGGGGGTAAGCATGCATACAGGCTCGCACGTGTTATGAATTCTCACCAGACGGAATCCATAACAGAGAATATCTACAGGCCTTATCTATTATCCCTTGAGGGGGACGTCAGAGGATGACACAGATGACGGGTGTAAATATACTAATGTGACACACAATGCCAAACACCTCTGGAGGCGGGGATGGACGAAGCATATATGCGGCCCTTGCGGTCGTCCGTTAGTAAGATCGAGGTGTTTTCCTGATAGTTATAACTTGGGCTAAAGACAACACCGCCCTCTGGGTTCGGTGGAGAGGTAGTAAATTTATCAAAAGGTTAAGTTCGGGCAATGCAGTATCAAAGGTATAATCATGATATGCGGAATTGCGGATCGGTCCAAAAAAAAATATACAGGGGGATCATACCAACATAGCTAACCGTCCAACCATCTATAACCGCCCCCAAATAGCCTTCCGCTTATGGTCAATAACCACGCCCGTTGGGGAAGTTGACTTCGTCACGGCACCGAGATATATTCTGAGAGCACCGAGCACTGGACCTAAAAGACAAGTATCAATTTATCCTGATGCCAAGCTGTTTCACACAGAACTTACTTGTGAGATTGTGGAGTTGGTCCATCGAGATGAGGGGGAAGGTAACCGTGAGGTCCTTGCAATGGACCGATGATCCCAGCAGCAGCATTGATAGCACGTATTGTGCTTTCCTGAACCCTGAAAATGACTAATTAAATGCGGCAAAAGAATAGAATAAAATGTCTATTACACGCTGCTCAGCGCGGCGAGGGCGTTTGTTGTCACGGTAAGTAAAGTGGAAATGTGGCCGTTCATGGTCTCCATAACGGCGTTTTGAGTATTTTGCGCAATGATGGCGTTTTCATTGACCATTGCGGCCAAGTGAGGGATCCGGGCTTGTACTGCAGCGAGCAGATGCAAAATTTGATTTTCCTCCACTACAGTCAGGGCGTTTACGAAATGAGCCATCCCCTGCGCAGCGACGGTGAGGTTGTGGGAGATGTCGTTTATTGCGCGGGTTAGGGCATCCTTGTCCATGGTGGTTGGAAGTCAAGAGGGTTAGACTCACGTGCGTGGCTGTTCGCCTCCACATTGGATGATCGGTGGTGGGTTTGCCATTCCAAGGTTAAGGTCTCTCTGGGCATTCGAGCTTAAAGTATCGCGCTCCTTCTCCTCTTGCCTCCCTTCCACTTGTAGGGTAGCGCATCAACGCCACCAGTATATATTGTATCCCTGAATTGTTATTTTTGAGCATTGTACAATGATTTTTCGCTTCTGGGGAATTCTCGTTTTGAGGCACGTGATCCTGCCAGTGGCGCGTTTCACGCTCGCGCTCGGTCCAAGCTCGGTCAGGCTTACTTTCACGCACAGGGAGTCCCCCTCGGCTCAGAGATTGTAAGAATATATTTCAATTGTAGACATATTTACCGTGCAGCAAAAGACATTAACACAAGCCAAGCCATTATATTTTGTGTTGGATGGATGCTTCAAGTTGCAAAGAAAGAATGTGTAGCGAACTCTAAGGGCGAGTTGAAACTATAGACTTGGGAATTATTCTGCAAATTTGGAAAACTCTGAGCAGATTGTCCATTCTTTCATCGCCCTCATATCCTCAAATCTCTAACAGCCACAATGCTTAATAGAGATCACATCGCATACTTCGCAATCAATTTTCTATTTGATAAAACGGGCCCGTGGAGTGCCTCACTACCGATGCCTATCGAGCTCTATATTCCTAATACCCAACTCCGGGAACGGGCGGAACCGTACATTCCTTATCTTTATACTACTTATTTTAGCTCGAAGGTTTATTGCAACATTTGTTGGTTAGCAACCGGATGATCCAGACCTCATGCACAATACAATATAAAAAAGGACATGAAGGACCAGCGTAAATATCTATCTATCTATCAACCTACTCTTCGCATACTGCAGGTTCGCAGTCTGATACAGCTTTGGATACAGCTTCCCATTGGCTCCAAGCTCGTTGCATTGATTAACAGTGTTTCATGCTTGAATTGAACCGCAAGGCATAACATCTGGTGGAGTCAAGGGATTGATGTCCACGAGGGCGCACTTGGCAGCAGAGATGTTAATCCTCCCTCGTTTCCGTGTATTTTCCGCAATGGTTTAATTTCACCATCGGATCACTAACCCCACCGGATCAATCCACCTCTATTCAGGTAAGTATGACGTGTGATATGTATTTCCTTGGCGCCTTTCCACCAACCGCGCTTTATGTAAACCTTGTCCCTCCGCGTCCAGTCTTGGTCGACGATGGAATACCTTCTCCTTATGCAGCACAATGCAGCTCCAAAGAGAGAGATAAGTAAGTAAATGAAATCAGACATCCAAATTCTGATTTTACGTCATCCCGTTATTGCTTATATTTTGTCATATTCTCATGCCCGTTACTCCCTCTCGTTTGACGTTCGACTTCCGAATTTCATGAATCGTAATAGGCAAGAATGGCACCCCATCCCAAGGCCGTCTTGTGAGCCCTGGGTTCCTCAATCCCAACAACACATCAATGACCTCGTTCCAGGTTCATGCGCTTCGCAATCTCATATTCAACAATCGGTGAGCCACACCCTCATTACATACATACAGACAGCCCTGGACCCTTAATTAAAAGACCTATTTCACTGTAGCACTGCTATGGTATGACTACGCTCTTACCTGGACACGCGAAGTGAAGTACTTCTGGAGGAGATGGTTCACGCTGTCAACTGCAATGTATATCATGTGTCATTATGGATTGGTGGCAAATGTATTGTATACGTTGGCGCTGGCGAATAAGCTTCCAACAATGAGGGTATGTTTTTTGTAATGCGAGAATGGGTTTCTTTGCAATTCTCATGTATGCTTTCGTCATTTAGTACTGGATTCTATACCCCCTCCCTAGCCTTGGCCTAACAATTTCATATTTGCGTTTGTAGCTGCGATGCGGGCTATCGGATCTGTGCGATTCTGAGTGTCATTGGTCGAGTTGGCATCGTCAGTGAGTGTGCCGCTTTCAATTCCATTGTACCTTTTTTACTGATTCAGAGTGCTCCTTTTGTACCTTACCACAGCCGTATGGGGTTCAAGAACGTACGCGGTGTATAACCGAAACAAGGTCATTCTCGCCATATTTGTGGCTCTTGGATTGACTGTGGTCAGTGTCTCTGTGGTGAGGGATTCTTTTCTATGAGTGGCGAATGGGAGGCTTGATTGAATGCCAGATGCATGTACCGTACGTCTCTTGTACTGGGCGGAAAGGAAAGGTCCTGTTAGTGCCCCTCTGTCGCTTTGCGAAATCAGGCTGATATCCCATCACCCTATTCCGGATCCGGTGAATAGAGGTATTGAATTATCTGCCCGGAGTTATTTCCCCAGAAACTAATGTGGTATGCTGGCAGCACCTGACCTCCTTTCTATTGTCACCGCAGCATATGAAATGCTTTCAGCCGCATTCACCACGGTACGTACTGTGCAGACTCTGAGTGTCGGTGGGTCGTGGTGGGTGCAGCAAAAGAGTTTGACGTTCTTGGTTCTCCGAGAAGGTTTGTCTGCAACACTATCCTCTAAAATTTCTCCATGTCCTTACTCCGTTCTAGGTTTGCTGTATTTTGGGTGGGTTTTCCTTCGGTCGAGAGTTATTCGCTGATAAATTTATGCTGAATGAAATCTTGGTTTCAGGTTCGTGACTTCGTTTACGATACTGTGTTTAATTTCCCAAATCGTAAGTCTTCTTCTCCCTCACCAAAGAGATCCGTTAGCTAAACAACAATCAGCGAAGCGCAGTAAGCGGTTCTTTTTCTTCTTCTCCTTCAAGGGTTCTCATTTCCTGAAATTTGGTCTCCAGCCTGGAACCTTCTTGCCTCGATTCATGAATGCCTACACCATGCCGTACGTCCTTGCCACCTCACCCTCCCAACAACCACATCCTAATATTTCAAGGATCCGAATTTATCAAGTCTCTCAGGACAAATGACCGCCCGCTTCCTGCTTCATCTCCGAGAATGGGACTACCGCACATTCAACCCAGAAACTTCTGACCAATGGAACGTGCGTGGAGGAGAAGGAAGGGAAGGAGGCGACCATGGTCCGATCCAGTTCAAGAAATCAGAGCATCGGTCCACACAGTGGTCGGTCAATTTGAGCACTGTGCTTGGGGATGACCCTTTGTTATACAAGCATTAAATTCACCGCGTCTGCTTTCGAATGCTCATCTATGATCTATCTCCTGTTCATCGTCACTGAAGGGCTGCTATTCGGGAACGTTTGTCCACACCCTGTATCTAAGTAAAATACTAAAATCCAAGTTCATGAAGTCGGTAACGTTTCAATGTAAAGTGAAAAGCTCTGCAGAGACATATTAAATAATGAATGGAAATCAAGTCGAGCAACAGACTTACAAGTAACCGTTAATATAACGCTTCCATAAAAGGGCAGCACTGGTATTTTCCAGGACCTTCGTTACTCTAGCGTGTGCAGCTAATGTATCATCGACAACATCTTGCAGAGTATCCGTAATGGACCTCCCAATGACGTGCGCTTTATTGGAGACGTAGTTGTTCGTCTCTCTAGCGAGATACTCTTTATGAAATCTGGAAATGACATGTTATTAGGTGAGGAGAAAGATAGACAAAGAAACCCACGATAGGATATCATTTACGAGGTTTGTGAATAGAACAATGTCTTCAATTACTTGAATGTAAACGGAAAGGTCGATATTTAGGTGTTTGGGGAATAGCATGAAAGCATATGCCGCCGCACTGCCCGTTTTGTTACGCAGGAAGTATGGCCATGATATACCAGCGTCAGAGAGCTTCATGTCGCGGATGGCCAGCATCTCCTCCAATAAACACCCATTTATGTAGTCCATGGCGGCCAGGGTGATGCAGGTCCCTGGAATGGGGTCCCAAAACTGATACAGATCTGTGAGGTGCTCGCGGAAGGCTTGGAGGAAACCTTCCTGAGGACCATCATTCTCAAGAACTCGCAGTTGGAATCCTCCTAAGGATGACGGGAACTTCTGACCAAGGTCATCAATGTAGATCAGATACCTGGAGAAAGCCAGTGATGATATACTGTGACGAATGACAGGCTGGGAAAATAATTACCAAGTGAATCACGCAATTCGAAGTCGCACTTCCGGCGCGTGTCCAGGGTAAGACAGCTACAACATTCATTGATTAATATATAATGCAATATTTCTCAAGGAAATGCCTACCTCTGCCATGGTAGCTGATTCCCTGCACAGTGCGTCAAACCATTATAGAACCCATTTATAAGATACATCTTATCTCTTGTTACTGAAATTCCCCAGATTTATTTACATATCTATGTATACCTAATATCGGTTAGTACACCTCCAAAAAAGCTAAGAGATTGGTGGTCGCATTCTCGAGATACGTGCTCATCGTCATGGGCGGGTTTGATGGCAGGGGTTACCAAATTAGGAAGGCGTTATAACACCCGCAAATTCAGCTGGTTCAAGCACACTTCTTAATTTATATATATGTAGAACTAATGTAGTATAATATATAGTGATAGTGAAAATAATTTGTCCGGTGGCCCATGGTATGAGAACCTGTATGAGAATATTTCGAAACCTCACGTTCCTCACCATAGGAGTATTGTTTGTAATTCCTTTCAATATGACTTGAGGGGGGGCTTTGTTTGTTTAATGTATAACTTACCTTCCTGGTGAGGTATCTTGTGTGAAAGAGAAGGGCAAGTACCTGGTCTCGCCAGCTGTTTGAATATTCTCGCCTCGTGGGCTGTTTGAATATTCTCGCCTTGCGAGCTGTTTGAATATTCTTGCCTTGTGAGCTGTTTGAATATTCTTGCCTCGTGAGCTGTTTGAATATTCTCCTCTTGCAAGATTTGTTGAAAGCTAGGTATCTCAAGTTTGATTGTATTATACAAGCCATTCCCCAAATTTATTTACATATCTATGTATACCTAGTATCGGTCATGCTTGAGGATGTCTGAGAGTATAGTATTTTCTTTCATTATAACTTTATAAAAGCCTTCTTGGATTTACCAGTGAAACTAGTGAAGGAACCTAAACGAAGGAGGCTGTAGCTCACAAGTCTTTCAATGAATCACACCTCGCGAGCCATTTGAAATATCATGATCTCGCCTTGCGAGCCTCTTGAAAATATCTCACCTTGCAAGCCTCCCAATAAATATCACCTCGCCAGGTTTTCCAATTATTTCGGCCCAAGGGTATTCAGTCGGATAAGTCACGACACGAGCGCTTCACGGCCCGTTGATCAACCGGGACCGCGCAACGGATCAATCACACCCAACACTCAACACCCAATGTTCACCACCAATCCCACAACCCCATTATCATACTTCACCCGCAGTCATATGGCATCCTCACGCTTCGAAGAAATCATCGATGGACGTCAACCCCACTTCGAACGACATTGGGCCGACATCCCATATACACTTCAAGATGTCACCGAGTTTCTGAACAACCAGCCTGTAAGTACGTTCATAAGCTTCACCTGCTGACTCACATAAACTCTTGATTCAGGCATGTGGAAGATGCGTTCGATTGGGGAAACAATGTCGCAAACTCGACATCGATCACGACAGCCTGACTGTATGCTCGGAATGCAACGACAATTCCCAACACTTCCCCCGAAAAGTCGAATTCATGGCGACGATGCTTTCGAGGGAAACAGGCCGACCAATTCAAGAGATCATTGAAGAATGGGAAGCCGAATTGACACCCTCACGTGAACTATACCAACAGGTACTCGAGCTAAGGGCGGCACTGGCACTGGCAGAACATCGTTCCTGGGTGGCGCAGGAGGAGGCCGAAGAACATTCAAGGATGTTAGTCAGGCAGAGGGATGTCGAGTTGGAGGAGGAAAAGAGGAGGGTCGCGATGTTGATCAGGTACTCCTCAGAGTCGAACGCAAAAGTGGAGTGGTTGGAAGACAAGATTGTGGATTTGAAGGATCAGGTCGGGGAGTTGAACGAGGATAACGACCGATTGCATGGGTATTTGATGAGTTGGATGTGCCCCAACCTCTAAATCGAGGCGCCGGTTCCATTATTTCTTGTTGTACATTTCATTTTGCTCTCAACAGGTCTATTTCGTATATTTTGATGTAAATTTTTCCGTGAAAGGTCTTTTCTTCTCCAGTGATGGTCGATAAAATTGTCATGTCACATGTGGTTACAACCATCAGATGAAGCTATGGGGTACAGAAACTGGCCAATGTATCAAGCGTTCTAGCAATGGGAAAACTCCCTATGTCATTCGTTTCCATCCTGATGCGGATGGAAAAAACATGTTGCTCGCTGGGATGTCTAACAAAAAAATCATACATAAATTACTCATATAATAATACTGACTCCCCATTTTTTTCAAGTATCCTATGAATTCTAGAGAAATAACACAAGAATATGACCCACATCTTGATCCAGTGAACACAATCACCTTGATTTATTAGTTAGCCTGTGTCAGATCTCACCTCGCGAGGTTTTCATCAACTCCCCATTTCTTTCTAGAGAAATAACACAAGAATATGACCCGCATCTTGGTCCAGTAAAAACAATCACCTTGATATTAGTTAGCCTTTGTCAGATCTCACCTCGCGAGGTTTTCATCGACTCCCCATTTTGTTCAAGTATGATATGAATTTTAGAGAAATAATACGACCCGCATCTTGGTCCAGTAAACACAATCACCTTGATCTATTAGCTAGCCTTTGTCAGATCCCATGTTTTTTTAGTATGATACAAATTCTAGAGAAATAACACAAGAATACGACCTGCATATTGGTCCAGTAAACATGATCTATTAGTTAGTCTTTGTCAGATCTCACCTCGCGAGGTTATTGAGAAGATACGAACTCATCCACGGGCCGCGACCAGGTGAGTTCATTCTCCAAGGTGACCTGCTCATAATTCTGTGCGCCCTTTGCTATTGAATTTTGGAATTTTGTGAATTTGTTGTTTGTTTGTTGTGAAGGTGCGCGTGTGAATCGGAGTTGGAAATAAAGGATGTCAAGTCTTACGTAATGCAACTCAAAGTACAACCACGATGGTACGACCTACTCGATCTCAGGGACAAGCCAGCGGCGATGCGCCGCCCGCTTCTCAAAGCACGACCAAATCACGTCGATCTCGGCGACTCGCTCAAGCTCCAGCCGGCGATGACGCGCCGCCCGCTTCTCAAAATTCTCAAAGTTCTCAAAGTTCTCAAAGCACAGCGCAAGATAGCACCATCAAGGCCACGTTGTTGAACTGGACCCTTTTCGACAAATCCGATCGCATACCCCACGTAATTGGGATTGAACGCGATCTGTATGATGGACCCTCGTCGCAATGTCGTCGGTTATTCGCCAAACGGCTGAGTAAGGAATACAAAGTTTCCGCCGACACTGAGGACGTCGTGTTCTGGACAGTAGGTGGCACATCTTTTTCTTGGCGTGTCACTTCTGAACCGT